>ERZ746981.101-NODE-101-length-73263-cov-25.210272_pt1 | contig 73263 bp, 73 predicted proteins | sample MGYA00374948_ERZ746981 | MGnify/ENA primary metagenome ERZ746981 (study PRJEB28757, sample SAMN06711160) | food metagenome | host: microorganism | place: China:Harbin | collected 2017-01-30 | study: EMG produced TPA metagenomics assembly of the Analysis of...
GTAAAATGTCTGGGTCATCCGAAACGTCTCTCAAAAAGTCCGATAAAAGTGGTCATCGCGCGCAGGGCTTCGTCCGTATCCGCATGGGCCGGGGAAGGGGGCGCGCGATCATGGCGGTGCCCGATGGTGGGGGCGGCCATGTATTCCGGTTACAAATCAGTAGGTGCAGTTGATGCGCGCGCCCACAAAGCGCGGGTTCCCCGGAATGACGGAATAGAATGTGGACTGCGTGCCACCGGACAGCCAGTAATGCCGGTCGGCAAGGTTCTGGCCATATACGGTTACGGACCAGTGCTGCTGGGGGGCGGAGAATGTCAGGAAGCTGTTGACCAGAAAATATGCGGGCGCGCGGTAATATCCGCCATAGCCGATATACTGTGGCTGGGTCTGCGCGCCACGGTAACTGTAATCGACATCGAACGTCATGCGGTAATTGCGCAACAGTTTCCATGTATATGTTGCGGCGCCACTAAGGGTCAGGTTGGCCAGCCCCATGCCCGCACCGTTGTAGTTGGTGTTCACCGCCGTCCATTGCCCGGTCGCATTATACAGATCGGTGGTGGCGGATTTGTTGACGCCCTGGTACTGGCTGTACACGCCATGCTGGTAGCCGAAGTTCTGTGACAGGGTCATGCCCCGGAACGGGCGGACCATGGCGTTGAATTCCGCACCGTAAATATAGGAACGCGGCGCGTTTACATATGTGCCTTCCGTGCCGTACTGCGGCACCACGATCGTTCCCAGAAGCTGCTGGTCACGATAGTCATAGTAAAAACCGGCGGCATTGAAACGGATGCGGTCATTCATGAAGGATGTCTTGAAGCCGCCTTCATAACTCAGCACCTGTTCAGGCTTGAAGGGGCGTAGCTGCGCGGCAACGCTGGTCATGTTTGCCGAAAAACCGCCCGGTTTGAAACCACGACGGAAATCGACATAGGTCATGATGTCGTGCGTGATCTGGTATTCCAGCCCCACCCGACCCGAAAACTGGTTGGCAAGCGCGCCGCTGGACCCGAATGACTGGACCCTGGGCGCGGCCGTGCCCTCATAGGTCGTGCCCACCAGGTCAATAAGCTGGCGATCATCCGATTCATGGCTGATCGCGCCAATCAGGCGCAACCCGCGAACCAGCCGGTATGAAAGCTGGGCATACTGGTTGAAGGTCTGCTCGTCCTGCCCATAAGCTGTTTTGTAGAAGTATTTGCCGTTATCGCTCGATGCATAGCGGTCGGACATGTCATACCAGAAATTGTCATTCGTCCGGCCACGGTTATAGTACATGCCCACCGCCCATTGCAGCCGGTCCGCCGCATTACTGGATTCCAGCTTTATTTCCTGCGAGAAGAAATTGGTCTGGTTATTACGGTACATGTTGCCATAAGCCAGTGCGGTATTGGTCTGGTCCGACAGTTCATGTTCGTCCAGCATCTCGTACGCGCTGGTTGAACTCAGCTTTCCCCACGTGAAATCCTTGGTGAAATGGATGTTCACGCCCCATGACAGGTTGTTTTCGCGCGGCTTCTGGTTGGCCGGGTTCACCCCGATGGCATTGGCGAACTGTTTGCTCAGGCCCCAGTTCGTCTGCATCAGGTCGGTGCTGGCGGGTACGCCATAACTGTTCACCATGACCGCGCCCCCGGGGGCGTCGGACTGGTCGGTGCTCCAGTGTCCACCCACGTCCAGACGGGTGGTGTCGTCAATCTGCCATTTCAGCTTGCCACGCAGCGCACCGATATCCGCATTCCCGTAACCGGCACCCTGACTGTTATGCTGGAATCCCCCGCCCGTCATGGACATGCCCGAAATCCGGTATGAAACCGAACGTGATATCGGGCCGGATACGAAACCTTCCACGCGGTTACGGCCGTAACTGGCGATGTCTTCCGTAACGCCCGCGTGGAACTGGGGCGTGGGGTCCGCCGTATGGAAATTGATCTCGCCCCCGGTGGTGGTCATGCCATGGGTGAAGCCGGACTGCCCCGGATTTACCGACACATTGTCCATGTCGTACATGATGGCCGATGTCATGACCGTAACGGGCAGGGCGACACCATCGACATACGGCATGACCGACGGGATGTTGTTCTGCGTCAGGTCCGCCATGCCCACCCCGCGCAGCACGAAATTCAGGCCCGCGGACCCGTTGGATGGCTGTATGCTCAGGTTCGGTGCCACGCGGATCAGGTCTGTCATGGCGCGCACGTTCCGCTCCACCAGTTCCTTGCCCGAAATATGGGTGGCGGAATCAGGCACATGCTGTTCGCGGCGGAACTGCACGGCGCGCGCGGCGCTGACCTTTATGCTTTCGGGCGCGGCGTGGGGTACGGCGGCATGATCTTTCGCCACGCCCTGCCCGGATGCCTGATGGACATGCGCCCTGGCGGGCTTCTGCGCCACCACGGGCGTTGCCGCAGCAAGGGAGGAGACCTGCATCATCGCGGCACAGGAAACCGATGCCGTAAGACCGAGATGCAGTTTGACGAAGAATGGACGGGACGACATGAAGAACCTCGTCTGGTAACGTTAGGTGTTTTCCACACAGATTTAAGAAATACAGATTTCAGGCTGAACTTATATTTTAACTGTTCTACTGCCCCGACCGGGCCGAACCCAGGACACGTTGGGCCGTGGCCACATCCAGCCGGCCTTCCCATTTCGCGACAGCAATGGTTGCGATGCAGTTGCCCATGACATTGCCCAGCGCCCGCGCAATGCCGATAAACCAGTCCACCGCAACCAGAAGCACCAGCCCGACAGGCGGGATTTCCGGCACGACCGCCAGCGTTGCGGCAAGAATGACGATCGCCACCCCCGGCACGCCATGCGCGCCTTTCGATGTGATGAGGGCGGTACCCGTAACCAGGAATATCTGTGTCCAGGTCAGGTGAACCCCCGATGCCTGGGCCAGAAAGAGAACCGCAAGCCCCAGATAGATGGAAAGCGCATCAAGGTTGAAGGAATATCCCGTCGGGATGACAAGCCCCACGACTTCGCGCGGTATGCCGATGGCGGCCAGCTTTTCCATGATCTGGGGCAGCACCGCATCGGATGACGTGGTTGCCAGAACAACCGTCAGTTCCGTGCGCAGGTACCAGATGAAGGAAAAGATGCTGATGCCACACAGCCGCAGCAGCAGCCCGAGCCCGACCAGAACGAATACTGCAACCAGCGCCGAATACAGCGCGACAAACACCCCAAGCTGCCCGAGGGAGCCTGCGCCGAAATGACCGACGGTATAGGCGATCGCCCCCAGAACCCCGATCGGGGCCACCCGGATGACCATGCCCATTATGCGAAACAGGACAGCCGCGACTGAATCAATCAGCGCCGCCGCCGGTTTTCCCTGCTCCCCGGCCATGGACAGCCCGCAGCCGAACAGGATCGCAAACACAAGAACCTGCAGCACATCGTTATGCACAAACGCGCTGAGGGGATTCTGGGGCACGAGATGTAAAAGGAAGCCCACCAGACCATCATGGCGCAGGGTCGCCGCACTGTCCCCGAACTGGCCGGGCAGGCTTTGTGTCAGCGCGCCAGCATCGATATTCATCCCGGCCCCCGGCTGGAATATCGCCGCCGCCGCCACACCAAGGCACAGGGCGATGGTGGTTGTGACTTCAAAATAGACCAGCGCCTTCAGGCCGATCCGCCCCACCGTGCGCAGGTTGCCCGCCCCGGCGATGCCCTGCACCACCACGCAGAAAACAAGCGGCCCCACAAGCATGGCGATCAGCCTCAAGAACAGGTCGCTCAGCGGTTTAAGCGACACCGCGATACCCGGCGTCGCAAGGCCCAACGTGACGCCAAGCACGGTCGCCAGCACGATCTGGAAAAACAGCGATCGGCAAAAACGCATTTCGTTACACTCTATACCTTTCCAGATACCGGGGTTTTCCTGCCAGCATCCTTGAACACCAAATGGTCTATCAGGAAACAACCATAACGAATACGATCTTGCATACAAGATGTAATGCACACCGAAACGAGCGCATGTGCGCAGCCGAAACGGTTACGGAAACAGGAAACAGGGTGTTCTGGTATCGGTTTTGCGCATATAAACCGTTTTTCATCATATACTTATGTGAAATAAAGCCGGTCCTGCGCCGTTTTGCGTTTTTTGTGTTCTGTTGCCGTTATGAAACACCATGCCCGCGGCGGCGCTGGCCCGCGGCGGCCGGAAACCGGCTGGCACATTGATTGCGTTGCCAAACCCTGTCCGCTTGCGCATACTCACTGGTATGCAAGAGCAAGACAAAACGGCTGACAGAAATCCTCACATCATCGAGGATCGCATCATCCGGGCGGCCCTGTCGGGTCATATCGCCCCGGGGGAGCGGCTGGGCGAAAAAGATCTTTCCCAGATTTTCAATGTCTCCCGCACGCTTGTCCGGGAAGCCATGATGCGCCTGCAGGCCCGTGGCATTGTCGAAGTCTCGCCCCGTCGGGGATGGTTCGTCATCGAGCCATCCGTGGAGGAGGCACGCCACACGATCGACGCCCGGCGCGCGCTGGAGGTGGGGATGCTCGTCACCATCCATGACATCCAGCCCGCGCAGATCCGCACATTGCGCGAGCATGTCCTGTCGGAACAGCAGGCGCTTGCATCGGGCGACCGCGCGCAGCGCAGCTATCTTCTGGGCCATTTCCATGTCTGCCTTGCCGAAACCCTTGGCAATCCCGTGATCGGCTCCCTGTTGCAGGACCTGACGACACGCACGGTGCTGATTGCGGCCCTGTATCAATCCACCCATGACGCGCACGAATCATGCTGCGAACATGGCCAGATCATTGATGCGCTGGAAAAGGGAGACCCGACGGAAGCCGCGCGGTTGATGGATGTCCACCTGCGCCATGTCGAAAAGGCCCTGAACTACCGCCACGTCGCAAACCGGCTGGAACACCTGAAGGCTGCCCTTCAGGGGATCTGATTTCGACCGGCCGCATCCGTGTCGGGGACAGCATGCGCAGGCATGGCGGAATGTTGTCCGTAGGGCAGGGGTGTTCGCCGTGATGAACGCTTCCTATTTGCAGGTCCATGTGCTTCCCTTCACGCGCCTTAACCAAAGGACGGAACGATGAAGCTTTATTATGCTCCGGGTGCGTGTTCCCTTGCCTCGCACATCATTCTTGTTGAAACGGGATTGCCCTACAGTCTGGAACAGGTGGACCTGAAGGCCAAGACAACAGCCGACGGGCGCGATTACCTGAAGATCAACCCGCGTGGCGCCGTGCCCGCGCTGGAGATTTCGCCCGGCGTCGTCCTTACGCAGAACGTGGCGGTGCTGCCCTATATCGGCAGCCGGTCGGAAAACCCGGCGTTCAGGCCCGCGCCGCATTCGCTGGAACATGCCCGCCTGCTGGAAGCGCTTGGCTTCTGCGAGGATGTGCATTCAGCCTTCGGTCCCCTGTTTGCCCCCGACCTGCCCGATGTCATGCGCGAGCGGATACTGGCGCTCATCACCCGGCGGATGAAGCAGGTCGAAGCCATCCTGACAGCGGGTGAAAACGGCCATCTCCTGCCCGCAGGCTTTACGCAGGCCGATGCGCTGCTGGCGGTGATCCTGAGCTGGGCGCCCCATGTCAACGTGGATCTTTCCGCCTACCCCCGCGCATGTGCGCTGCGCGACCGGGTTTTTGCCCGTCCCGCCGCCCGCAAGGCCATGACGGAAGAAGGGCTGGCCTGACCCCACGCGCCGCAGGGTTCATGCCGCTTGCTGATAATAAAACGTTCCTGATGCCGCCTTTTTTCATAAGGGCGGCATTGGTGAATGCTGTCTGAAAAACGCACGATCAGGAAGCACGCAGGCGTCCGAGGCGATTTTTTATGAGGGTGTCTGAAACGCCAGTAGTCAGTGCGTATCTGTCCTGGGAAGAAACCATACCCTTAATCAATTACCTATCTGCCCGCACAATCAGGCAGGTCAGCATCGGGGGATGGGTCTGCCTGATAAATCTTCCAGTCATTTCCGTCACGCTGTAACCGGGCATATATGCAAGTGGCCCAGAAGCCCCTTGTGGAACAGGCATGCGGAGTTGAATGGCCGAATTATTCCGGCCTGTCCTTACTTCCTTGACCGTCATAAAAGAGGCCCGGCATGAATCAGAATACTGCGTATGGGTGAATAATCCCCGTCTCCAGTAAAATCACCGTACGTCCCGGATTTACAGGCGTGAATGATCTGTTTCATGCCTGCTTCTGGATCAGTAACCCGCTGTCAGATGAAGCCGGACAGGATGGGCCTTGAGTTCAGCCCGCCCTGAGTATGCCGTCATATGGGATCAGGATGATTTTGCCTTGCCGCGCGATGGGGCCTTGCGCGCCGGGCGTGGTCTGGCCGGGGCGGGTGCTGTCCGGGCGGCGGCGCGGCGGGATGGTTTGGACGCGGGCTTTGCGGGGGTCGCTTCGTCGGGTTCGGCCTTGGCAGGTTCGGTCCGGGCGGCGGCCTGCGTAGCAGCGGGGGCTGCCGTGTCCGGCGCAGGGGGTTCGGGCGCGGATGCGGGTGTTGCGGAATGGGGGACGATCCTGCGGCCCAGACCGGTTTCCCGCGCCACGTCAGCCCGCTTTTTCGCGTAATCGGGGGCGACCAGCGGATAATCACCCGGCAGGCCCCATTTCGCGCGGTACTGCGCGGGGGTCATATGGTAATTCGTCATCAGGTGACGGCGCAGCATCTTGAGCTTCCGCCCGTCTTCCAGACAGACGATATGGTCGGGAAAGACCGACTGGTCCACCGGCACGGCGGGCGGCTGCACCCGGTGGGCGGGTTCCGGTGCGGGTTGTGGCGCTATTTCGCGTATTGCGGCGTAAACATCGCGGATGAAGGCGGGAACATCCGCCGTAGGCACGGATGTATTGGTATTGCCAAGATGCGCCGCAACAATATCGGTCATGGCCATGATGATGGCGGGGGACATGTCATCTGACTGTTCCATAATACGGCCCTTCCTGAAATGGTGATGGTTTAAATTGAAACAACAGCGCGACCGCAGCGGAGTTTCTTTTTGGCGTGACAGAATATCACGTCATAACGTAGTCCCGCCGGGTCATGACCTTCCGGCTTTATTTCCTGCCCGCGCTGCGGGATCAGGGGGAATGCGGCCGCGCAAAAGATGGGGCGGGCGCAGGACGGTTTTTCTGTAACGATAAATAAAATTCATAAAAACCATAAAAAAGACGCGATTAATACTTTATTTATTTCATGAAGGCCCACCCCCGATCCGCCGCGCGGGCGATACGGAAACCCGGCATGGGCAGGGTGCGGGGCAGGGAGCGTATTATTTCACGCCATGTCGTGCCCGGTAACAATATGCCACATTCCCCTGCATAGAACGGTTTGATAAACGCGACGTTATGCCCCCGGGCACGCAGCCCGCCGCCCCGGGGGCAGATAACCATGACTTCAGCCCCGCTGGGGGCTTCGATACCCCGGCACGGCAGGAAAGATCACCACGGGGCCGGGATCAGGGGCATCCCTGCATCCGGGTGTGCGTGGATATTACAGGAAATACAATCTCTCACCAGGCAGTATAACAAACCTGTCCAGGAGAAAATCCATGGATACAACTGCATCACCAAAAGTAACCGTCATCATCCCGGTATGGAATGGCGGCGACTTCATCGGCAATGCCATCGCATCGGTTCTGGCGCAGACACTGGGCGATTTCGAACTGATCGTGGTTGATGACGCCTCGACCGACAATACGGTCGATGTGGTCGGCGCGATCCATGATCAGGACGCGCGCGTCACTGTGCTCCACCAGCCTGAGCGCATGGGGGTTTCCGCCGCGCGGAACCGGGGGCTGGACATGGCGCGTGGCGCGTTCGTCGCGGTGCTGGATGCTGACGACGTATGGCTGCCGCAGCGACTGGCGATTATGGTGGACGTGCTGGAACAGCATGGCGTCGATCTGGTGGCGGACCAGCAGACACTGGTTGAATTCGGCACCGGGCGCACACTTGGCCTGACCATGCGCGATGCGTGGATGCAGGGCGGGGCGGATATTCCGCTGTCCGATTTCGTGCTGATGGACTGGCCCGGACGCAAGGACACCCGCAATATCGGGCTGATAAAGGCGGTGATGCGCCGCAGCACCATCGAACGCGCGGGCGTGCGCTATGATGAAACGGTCCATCTGGGCGAAGACTTCCTGTTCTATGCCTGCCTGCTGGTTTCCGGGGCGCGGATGCGGTTCGTTTCCACGCCGCTTTACGCCTACTCGGTCCGCACGCATTCCCTGTCGCAACTGACCACGCCCACGACCGGACAGATAGAGGTCAACCGCCTGCTGCGTGAATGGCTGTGCGCGCACGGGCGGCAGCGCGCGGATTATGCGCGGGTGCGGATGATTCTGGATTACCGGGAAAAGGCGCTGTGGCTTCAGTATCTGCTATGGTCGTTGCAGACGCGGCATTTCCTGCTGGCGCTGCGCACGCTGCCGCGCATCGGCATTGATGTGTGTTTCCTGTGGGTCATGGATTTCGTGCGCCGGAAACTGCATCTGGTCCAGAGCGATTTCAACCCTGCGATCATCGGGAAAATCGAGCGCCGCATGCCCCTGTGCCGACCGCCGTAAACGCCCGCTTTCGTGCCAGATCCCCGTCCGCCCATGCCCCTGCGCCCGGCCCGTGGGCGGACGGGCCGTTTCAGCGTCCCGCCTGTCATCCCTGCCAGCAATCTGCGTGCGGCGCCTGCCGTGCTACGACCGACCCACGGACCCCTTCATCCCCGGCATCCTTCATACCGCAGGCGGGGGCCGTAGCCCGCCTGCGATGCGTTTCCCGTTACATGACGCCCCGTTATCCCGTCCGCACCCAATCGTGAACGATCCCGCGCGACCCGTCGCCCGCGCGGGAATGCCGACCTGTCGCGCTGTCGAAATGACCGGGCGTGGACTGTTGCGTCCAAAGTCGGGGCGGGCTGAATGCTGTCTGCATGCGCAAAGGTACTTTTATATTATAAAATAGTGAGTTATTCGTTTCGAATTGGGGTGAGAAAACAGTCTTCCAGCCGACAGGAGTTTATGGATGCCGGATACCGGACGCAGGGGTCTTCCTACACGCCGACAGCTTTTGACCCGTATCGGCGCGCTTGCGGGCAGTGCGGCGCTTTATCAGGCCATGACATCCCTCGGCCATGCGCAGGGAACCGACTTTAGCGGCCCACCCGTCCTGACCGGGGCGCGGCGGGGCACGCGCGTACTGGTGCTGGGGGCGGGACTTGCGGGCATGCTGGCGGCCCATGAACTGCGCAAGGCCGGATATCAGGTGCAGGTGCTGGAGTTTCAGGGCCGTAGCGGCGGGCGCAATATCAGCCTGCGTGGCGGCGACACCATTACCGAACTGGGCGGGGCCACGCAGAAGGTCGGCTTCGCGCCCGGCAACTACATCAATCCCGGCCCGTGGCGCATTCCCTACCACCATCAGGGGCTGCTGCATTACTGCCGGGAATTCGGCATCGAGCTTGAGCCGTTTGTGGAACTGAACCACAATTCATGGCTCCATTCCTCATCCGCCTTCAACGGCAGCCCGGTGCGGTATCGGGAGTTTTCTGCCGATTTCCACGGGTTCACCGCGGAACTTCTGGCCAAGGCCATCGACCAGCACCGGCTGGATGACGTGGTTGGCGCGGATGAACACGAATACCTGCGCGCCGCCATGCGCGAATGGGGCAACCTTGATGCCTCCATGGCCTATCGCAAGGGCCGCCTGACATCGGAAACACGCGGGTATGAAAAGGCCGCCGGCGCCGGGCCGGACGGCGCCCCCGTGCCGTCCGGGCTGCTGGCGCGCAAGGACGTGATGCGTTCGGGGCTGTGGACGTGGATGGCCTTTCACGAACATCTTGACATGCAGACCACCATGTTCCAGCCCGTGGGCGGCATGGACATGATCGGCAGGGGGTTCACCCGGCAGGTGCATGACCTGATAACCCTGAACTGCCGCGTCTCGGCCATTCACCAGAATGACAGGGGCGTAAGCGTTACCTATGGCGACATGAACCACGGCGGCGTTGTGCGTGAGGCACAGGCCGATTACTGCGTATGCACCATTCCGCTGCCCGTCCTGTCGCAGCTTGATGTGCAGGTCAGCCCGGCGATGCAGGCGGCCATCATGGCGGTGCCCTATGCGTCCTCCGTCAAGATGGGGCTGGAGTTCCGCCGCCGCTTCTGGGAGGAGGACGAACAGATCTATGGCGGCATTTCCTTCACCGACCAGCCGATCAGCCAGATTTCCTATCCCAGCCACGGCTACCTGTCGCGCGGGCCTGCGGTCCTGCTGGGGGGGTACATGTTCGGTCCCGCCGCCTATGATTTCGCGGGCATGACACCCGCGCAGCGGCTGGAAGCGGCGCTGACGCAGGGGGAAGTGCTGCACCCCCGGCAGTACCGCAAGGAATTTTCCAACGGGATCAGCTTTGCCTGGAGCCGCACGCCATGGACCATGGGCTGCTGTTCCATGTGGAGCGAACAGGCCCGCAAGACACATTACAAGGCATTGTGCACCATGGATAACCGGGTGGTTCTGGCGGGCGAACATGCGTCCTATGTCGGGTGCTGGCAGGAAGGGGCGATCCTGTCCGCCCTGTCCGCCGTCACACAGCTACACCAGCGCGCGCAGGGGGCATGATGATGATGCGCAGGACTGTTTTCGCGGGCGTCATGGCCGCCATGCTGCCGCTGGTGGCGGGCGTCGCCGCACACGCCGATACGGCCAGCGGGTTTTCAGGCCCCGTCCAGCCCCTCAATTCAGGGGAGGCGGTCTACCAGCATGTCTGTCAGGGCTGCCACATGCCCGATGGCCGGGGCGCGATGGGGGCCGGGGCGCGTTTCCCCGCCTTTGCCGACAATCCCAAACTGCAGAGCAGCGCCTACCCCGTCTATGTCGTCCTGAACGGGTATGGCGGCATGCCGTGGCTTGGCGGTATCCTCAATGACCAGCAGATTGCCGAAGTCGTCAATTACATCCGCACCCATTTCGGCAACCATTACACGGATGCCATCACCGCCCGGGACGTTGCGACCCAGCGCCCGCCCCACACCCCGGAAGAGGAATAACGCCATGTCCCGCCAGACCAGAGCACTCGGCATCCTGACACTTGTGTCCGCCATGGCCGCAGCCCTGCCCGCGGCCCACGGCGCGGATGGCGTCGTGCGCCATCATGAGGGCAAGTTCCCCATCGCGTCCGCCATCGAGGTACCGGCAGGGGCCGCCACCATCTATCTTAGCGGCATGGGCGCGCCGGTGGTGGATGCGAAGGCCGACCCGCATTCCATCGCAGCCTATGGCGACACGCAGGCCCAGACGCGCGGCGCGCTGAAACGCATCGAGGACACGCTGAAAACCCTTGGCCTGACCATGGGCGACATCGTGCAGATGCACATCTACATGGCGCAGGACCCCAGCCTGGGCAAACTGGATTTCGACGGCATGATGAAGGGCTATACCCAGTTCTTCGGCACGGCAGCGCAGCCGGACCTGCCCACCCGTTCCGCCTTTGGCGTGGCCCATCTGGCCAATCCCGGCTGGCTGGTTGAAATAGAAGTCACCGCCGTCCGTCCGCCCGCGAAAAAGGCGGGCTGAAACAGGGCGTGATTCCACCGGCCCATGCAGGCCGCCGCCATGCGGGGCCGGTGACGCGGATGCAATCGCGGATGCCGCCATGGCGCATGGCTGCCTGTGGCATGGCGTAGGGCGGGGGCGGGGCGTGCTTGCCGCGGGCGGGCGATGGGATCATCATCGCCGCGACAGAACCGTGGAGAGACAGATATGCCAACCCTGTTCACCCCCCTGAAGGTGGACGCGCTGACGCTGCCCAACCGGATCATCATGGCCCCGCTGACCCGCCTGCGCGCGGGTGCGGGCCATATTCCCAACGATCTCATGGCTACCTATTACGCCCAGCGCGCTGGCGGGGCTGATCCTGTCCGAAGCGACGCCCGTTACCCCGCAGGGTATCGGATATGAGGGCGTGCCGGGCATCTGGACGGCCGAACAGGCGGAAGGATGGAAAAAGATCACATCCGCCGTGCATGAGGTGGGCGGGCGCATTTTTCTGCAACTATGGCATGTGGGGCGGATTTCGGACCCGTATTTCCTTGATGGCCAGCTTCCCGTGGCCCCCAGCGCCATCGCGGCGAAAGGCCATGTCAGCCTGCTGCGGCCAAAGCGCGATTACGTCACCCCCCGCGCGCTGGAAACGGATGAAATACCCGGCATCGTCGCCGCCTTCCGCCGGGGCGCGGAACTGGCGCAGGTGGCCGGTTTCGATGGCGTGGAAATCCATGGGGCCAATGGCTACCTGCTGGACCAGTTCCTGCAGGATTCCACCAACCACCGCACCGACCGCTATGGCGGGTCGATTGAAAACCGCGCCCGGTTGATGCTGGAAGTGACCGACGCCGCCATTGACGTATGGGGCGCGGACCGTGTGGGCATGCACCTCTCGCCGCGCTGCGACCTGCATGACATGGGCGATTCCAGCCCCGCCGCCACCTTTGGCCATGTCGCCACCGAACTGGGGCGGCGCGGCATCGCGTTCATCTGCGCGCGTGAAGCCGAAGGACCGGACAGCCTTGGCCCGCAGCTTAAAAAGCAGTTTGGCGGCGTGTATATCGCCAATGAACGCTTCACCGGCGCCAGTGCCGAAAAGGCGGTTGAGGAAGGCCGGGCCGACGCCGTAGCCTTCGGTCAGGCATTCATCGCCAATCCCGACCTGCCCGAACGCCTGCGCGCGGGCGTGGACCTGACCCCGCCCGATCCGTCCACCTTCTATACCCACGGCCCGCAGGGATACGTGGATTATCCAACCGCAGGCGAATCAGGCGACTGACGGCCCGGCCCGGTGCCATGGCCCGTCCGCCGGGGCGGGCCATGGGTGCCCCCGTATCAATATATTAACCTAAACTGATAAGTTATCCTTCACATGCGGGCGCTGCATGTGCCATCATCACGGCATGGACACGCACACACCCCACGGTGCCCGCGCCGCCCGCGTGGCGGAGGACCTACGCCTGCTGGTCGGAAAGCTCAAGCGCCGCCTGCGTGAGCAGTCCGACGGGGGCGACCTGACCCCATCGCAGACAGCGGTGCTGCTGCGGCTGGAAAAACATGGCCCCGCCACCGCGTCCGCCCTTGCGCGGGCCGAAGCCATGCGCCCGCAATCCATGGGGCGGATCATCACGGTGCTGGAATCCCATGGCCTGATCGCGGGCACACCGGACCCCGCGGACGGGCGGCAGACCCTGCTGGCGCTGACCGATACATGCCGCGAATGGCTGGCCAGGGGTCGTGCCGCGCGTCAGGACTGGCTGTGTACCGCCATCACCACACATCTTGACGCGCATGAGCAGGACGAACTGCTTGCCGCCGTGGCCCTGCTGCGGCGCGTAATCGGGGAGTGACGGCCCGCGCCATCCCCCGCCACCCCTTATCCAAGCCGAGGCCCGCATGACCATAACCACACTGGACCCCAAAACGGCCCTGATCGTCATTGACATGCAGAAGGGGATTGTCGATCTGCCGCTGGTCCATCCCATCAAGCCGATCATCGAACGCACGCAGGACCTGCTGAACACGTTCCGCGCGCGCGGCCTGCCTGTCGTGCTGGCGCGGGTGGTGGGCACCGCGCCGGGGCGCACCGAAAGCCCGCGCTTCGACCCCGATGGCGTGCCCGACGACTTTGCCGATCTGATCCCGGCCCTGAACCAGCAGTCCAGCGACATCGTATGCGCCAAGCGGTCATGGGGGGCGTTCGCCACCACGGACCTGGAATCCCGGCTGAAGGGCATGGGGGTGACGCAGGTGGTCGTGATCGGCGTCGCCACCGCTACGGGGGTGGAGGCCACGGCGCGACAGGCCTATGAGGCGGGCTTCAACGTCACCCTTGCATCCGACGTGATGACCGACATCCGCGAGGAAGCGCATGATTACAGCCTGAAGCACGTCTTTCCCCGGCTGGGGGAAGTCGGCACCACGTCCGACATCATCGGCATGATGGGCCGCGAAAAGCGGGGGCAGTGAACCCCACGCGGCCGGGCGGCATCTGGCGGCCCTTCGGGCATTTCAATTACCGGCTGTGGGCGGCGGGCGCGCTGGTGTCCAATATCGGGACATGGGTGCAGCGCACGGCGCAGGACTGGCTGGTGCTGACCGAACTGTCACGCCACAGCGCATCGGCGGTGGGCGTGGTCATGGCGTTGCAGTTCGGCCCGCAGCTTGTCCTGCTGCCATGGACCGGGGTTGCCGCCGACCGTTATGACCAGCGCAGGCTGCTTATGCTGACACAGGCGGCCATGGGCGGGCTGGCGCTGGTTCTGGGCGTGCTGACGCTCATGCATGTGGTGCGGTTGTGGGAGGTGTGCGTTTTCGCCGCCCTGTTCGGTTCGGCTGCGGCATTTGATTCGCCCGCGCGGCAGACTTTCGTGGGTGAACTGGTGGGGGATGCGGACCTGCCCGCCGCCGTGGCGGTCAATTCCATGTCGTTCAATGGCGCGCGGATGATCGGCCCCGCCATATGCGGGCTGCTGATCGCGTGGGTGGGAACGGGATGGGCGTTCATGCTCAATGGCGTGTCGTTCATCGCCGTCCTGATGTCCCTGCGGCTGCTGCGCCGGGGCGATCTGCGGGCCAAGCCGCGCACCCCGCGCGGACGCGGCGCGTTCATGCAGGGGCTGCGCTATGTCTGGGGGCGTCACGACCTGCGCAGCGTGCTGGTGATGCTGTTCCTGATCGGGACGTTCGGGCTGAACTTTCCCATTTTCATCTCCACCATGGCGGTCAAGGTGTTTCATGCCGATGCGCGGCAGTACGGGATGCTGTCCTCCATCATGGCGGCGGGGACGTTCGCCGGGGCGTTCCTGAGCGCACGCAGCACGCGCGACCGTTTCGGGTCCCTGCTGTGGGGGGCGGTGATTTTTGGCATCGGCTGCACGCTGGCGGCGTGCGCGCCGACCTACTGGACATTTGCGGCCGCCCTTATGGTGATCGGGGTTGCGACGCTGCTGTTCACCAGCACGTCCAACAGCCTTATGCAGCTTGCGACCGAACCGGCCATGCGCGGGCGGGTGATGGCGCTGCGCGTGGGCATTGCGCTGGGTGGCACGCCCGTTGGCGCGCCCTTCGTGGGATGGGTGGCGGACAGTTTCGGCGCGCGCGCGGCATTGATGGTGGGGGCGGCATCAGGCTTCGGCGCGGCACTGATCGGCTGGCACGCCCGGCATGCAGCCGCCACCCGTAATTAGGGCAACACCCGGCGACTTCACAAAACACCACCCGCGCCCATAAGGCGGGCGCGGGCAGGGATCAGATTTCCGCCGCCGGGTCGGGCTGCGTGTTGACCTCGCCAGCCCCGTCGGCTTCGTCGGCATGATCGGGCAGGCGATCGGACAGCAGGGCGCGGGGGCGGCCGATCCACAGCCCGTCGCACAGATGGTCGCGGCGGGGATTGCGCGTATTGGGATGGATCAGGATGTTCAGCCCGCCATGGTTGAGCATGAGCCACGGCACAAGCGCCGCGAATACCGGCGTGGCGAAGGCGATCTGGTACATGGGGGCCACATGCGGGCCGACCGGCACGTCATGCCACCGCCCCAGCCGGACGGGAAAACGCGCGGCGATCAGGTCGCGCAGGCGGGTGGCCGTGGCGCGGCCCGTGGCGTCATCGAAATAGACATGGGCATGGTAGCTGGCGATTTCGGCCACGCGGCGGGGGGATGGGCTGGCGTCAGTCATGGGGCGGGTCGGTTCCTGTAAGGGCGTGCGGCGGCGGCCATCGCGCATCGGTGGGCGTATAACGCGCGGCGGGGCGTGGGGGCTGTTTCAAAAAACGGTCAGGACAGCACACCGTCCGCCATGCCCGCCCGCGCGTATGATCCCGCCTGTATCCGGCCCCCCCGGTCAATGCGCGCAGGCGAATGATGCCCTGACTGCGCCCGGAATGTGGCACGGGCAGGGCAGGGCGTGCATTATTTCCACACCCACTTGCCAACCACGCGGCCATTGATGACCAGATCGGCGGCGTCGACCTCATCCACGGGGTAGGTGGGATTGACGCTGATGATGCGGATGCGCGGCGGGCGGGAATTGGGCACCAGCATAAGCTGCTTCAGCACCACGCCCATGCCGTTCCACAGCACGTACACCCCGTCGGGCGAGGGCACGCGGTGGCCGGTATCGACCAGCACGCGGTCGCCCGCCATGAATTCCGGCTCCATCGAATTGCCCGCCACGCGGATGATGGCAAGCCCGCCGGTATCGGGCAGGTAGTTGCGGATGAAATCACGCGGGATGCGCCATGAATCCAGCGTGGGATGGCTTTCACCATCGCCGCAGGCCGTGTGATCCACGATCGCGCCCGCCCCGGCCTGTGGCGAGATGTCATATTCATGCACCGTAACCGCCCCGTCATCATCATGCAGCGGCAGGGTGGCGCGTTCCGCCCGGCGGATGCTTTCGTTCAGGTCGGTTTCCCCCGGCACGATGCCGCACAGCCCCCATATCTCCGCCGGGGCGATGGGCGGGTCGCCCCGGTCCGTCAGCAGCGGGACAAGGCGGCGGACCATGTCAACGGGAATGAAATCCTTCTTCAGCTTGTTTTCATAGAAGGCGTAGCTGGAAAACTTCTCCCCCATGCCCAGATCGCGCGCCAGGCCGCGCACGGTATAGCCCGCGCGTTCACGCAGCGCCTTCAGGCGCTGTGCTGCGGGACTGGCCCCCGATGCGCTGCTGCCGCGCAGCAGGTCGCTGGCGGTGCAGCCCAGAACGGCGGCCACCTTTTCCAGCCGGTCGCCGCCGGGGTGGCGCGACTTGCCGCGCAGGATGTCATGCACGTACGTCTCGTTCAGGCCGGCGCGCTCGGCCAGACGTTTCTTGTTCAGGTTGAGCAGCGCCATGCGGCGCTCGATCTCGGCTGCGGCGGGGGAGCGTGTATCCATAATGGGAACTGTCCCATAATCCGGCGTCATGCGGTAGAGGGGACATATCCCATTACTGCTTGACATATTGGGAACTGTCCCATATCTATCCGGCCATGCCCGCACGCCCTTCCACCCCCATCCCGCCCGACCTGCACCGCGTCGCGCGGCTGGGCTGGCATGTCTATCCCGTGCGGCGGGGATCGCGCGCGGCGTGCTTCCGTGGCGCGGTGGATGCCGCCACATGCGATATGGACACCATCGCCACATGGTGCGCGCGCTGGCCCGGCTGTGGCTGGCGGGTGGTGACGGGACCATCGGGGCTGTTCGCGCTGGATGTGGACCGTCCGGGCACCCATGCCGCCGATGGGGTGGCGGCGCTGGCGGCCCTCGTGCGCCAGCACGGTCCGCTGCCCCCGCGCCCGATGACGCGCACCGGCGGGTCGGGCGGGGCGGTGCTGTTTTTCCGCCATCGTGGCGAATCCCTGCGCGGGCAGTCCGGCTGCCCCGCCCCCGGTCTGGACCCGCACCGGGGGCGGCAGGCCGTCACCATCCCGCCCGCCATCCATGCCGCAACGGGCGGGGCCTATACATGGCGCGTCCCGCCGTGGCAGGTGCCGCCGCCGCCAATCCCGTCATGGCTTGCCCGCCTGCTGGCCCCCACCGATGATACCCTGCCGCCCCCGCCGCGCCATGTGGACAGCGTGCGGGCGCAGGGGGCGCTGGTGCGCGCGCTGCATGCGGTATGCGACGCGCCCGCGGGCACGGCCAATACCACGCTGAACGCCCGCGCCTACGCGCTGGGCCGATGGTGCGGGGCGGGGCTGCTGGATGTGGCCACGGCGCGCGACACGCTGTTACACGCGGCGGCGCGGCGGCATATTCCTGTAGCCGAGGCACGGGCCACGGTCCGCTCCGGCCTGAATGCGGGCCAGCGCAATCCGCGCATGCCGTTTCATGGGTAATGCGTCCCGTGCGTGCGGGGCAAAACCCTGTCCTGACATGTCAGGGGTTACAAAACCCGCGCCCCCGCATCCCCGATCCATGGCTGCCGCCATCCTGTTTCAGCCCGCGCGCCGTGCCGCGCGGCAATCCCTGCACCCGTGCGGATGGCTGCTGATACGGGCCTCTTTTTACCCGAAAGAGCGGACGCGCCCGCGCCCCGGCGCAGCGCCCTGCCGCCCACAGGGTCGGTCCTGCGTATTCGGCCGGGTGATGGGGTGGACCGCTCTGCTGTTCAGAAAAGCAGCGACGGCGACATTCCGCCATGTCCGGCTCCGTGCCGGAGCGCAGCACCTGTCCCTGCCGCCAGACCGGCTGGTATCGCGCCATCCGCTCCTTACCCGCAAAAGCGGGCACGCCTGCATCCCGTCATGCCCGGCAATGCGCCGGACGGCAGCAGCTATCCTGCCGCCAGCGCAGCCCGTTTTCCGGTGCCTGCGGGATCGATCCTGTCCATTCTCCTTTCCGCCCGCGCAGATCCCATGGGATCTGCGCGGTTCAGCAGGGTCGGGCATGACCGCATCATGTCCGACGCACCGTTTCCACAGCCTGCCTCAGCCAGCCTGTATGCCGGTCATGCGCCGTGGCGGGCGGTGTTACGGGCTGCCCGCCCGTCATGATGACCGGCACAGCCAGCAAAGGCCCCGCCATGTATGACCGCACACCCGCCATGCCATGGGGCATGCCTGCCATGGCGGCGACGCCACCGGCTGCGTGGATGGACCTGCTGGTGCGCGGGCCGCGCGGGGTTGCGCCGTCGCTCAGTAACTGTCTGGTGCTGCTGGGGCACGATCCCGCCCTGCGCGGGCTGGTGGCGTGGGACGAATTCGCCTGTCGCAGCATGGTCACGCGCGCGCCGCCCCCGGCCTTTGACGGCGCGCCCCCGCCGCCGGGTCCATATCCACGCGCGATGGACGACATGGATGTCGCGCTGGTGCAGGCGTACATGCAGCGCGCCTATGGCCTGCCGGTCAGTCGCGCCGTAGCCGAACAGGCCAGCCGCACCGCCGCAGGGCTGTGCCGCCGCCATCCGGTGCGCGAATGGCTCGATGGCCTGCGCTGGGATGGCACGCCGCGCCTTGCGACGTGGCTGCATCATGCGCTGGGCACGGTGGATGATGGCTACCATGCCGCCGTGGGCACGCGTTTCCTTGCCGCCAGCGTGCGCCGGGTGCGCGAACCGGGCTGCAAGTTCGATTACGTGCCGGTTCTGGAGGGGCCGCAGGGCATGGGCAAAAGCCGCCTTCTGGCCGCGCTGTTCAGCCCGCCCTGGTTCAAGGACGACCTGCCGCGCGATCTGGGCGACAAGGACGCGGCACAGGGCCTGCTGGGGGTATGGTGCGTGGAGCTGGGGGAACTGCAGGCGCTGGGGCGCAGTTCCAGCCGGGACGCCAAGGCGTTTTTCAGCCGCCAGCAGGACCGGTACCGCCCCAGCTACGGCGCATTTGAAGTGACGCGCCCCCGGCAATGCGTGTTCGCGGGCACGACGAACGAGCGTGAATACCTGACTGATCCCACCGGCAACCGCCGCTACTGGCCCATTAGCTGCACCCGCGCGGATATTGACTGGGTTGTGGCATGGCGCGAACAGTTATGGGCGGAAGCGGCGGCGCGTGAGGCCACGGCCCCGATCCCCCTGTGGCTGGAGGACGCGCATCTGCACGCCGCCGCCCGGCAGGCGCAGGATACCCGCATGCACGAAGACCCGTGGCATGATCCCGTCAACGCATGGCTGCGCACCCGTGGCGCGGCCAGCGTGCGAATGGCCGACGTGCTGCATATGGCGCTGGGCCTGCCGCGCGACCGGCAGAACCGCGCCAGCCAGAACCGTGCGGCCAGCGTATTGCGCGCGCTGGGCTGGACACGGCGCAAGATCCGCAGCGGCACGGAGACATACTGGGCATGGTCAGCAGCGCCCGAGGGCGATGCAGGCCCGCAGCCGGGATCATGATGGCGGTGGGCGGTTGTGGCGTATCGGGGCCGTCACGCCTTCGATAGCGGAGTGACGGCAGGGGCCTGACCGGCTCCCGCCCGCGACCACATGCCAGCGGACAGGCGGTGTTCCCCTGTGCCGTTCTGGTCAGTTTCCCGGTTTCCGGCGGCACGGGCGTCTGTTCCCTCCGTTCCGCAGGGGTGCGGCCATATGTACGGGCTTCGATAACCCTGTATCCCAAAGGGGAGGGAACACAGGGAACATGCCCTGCCTTTCCGCACCACCACATGGCTACAAAGCGCCGCGCAACCGCCCCGGCGTTCTGCACGGTCATTTTCCGGGCACGCGATCCCCGCCAGCTCCGAACCCGTGCCGCCCGTGGGAACAGCCGCGCGCTACCATCCATGGTGTCCGGTCAGGTGACGGACAGTCGTGCCCCTTTGTTGCACGAAGCCGGCTGGCGCAGATGTCCCGGATACATGGCGGCAGGACGGCGTGCCGTTCAGTCAGGGCAGGGGTGGATATATCCCCTTCGGGCAAGGGATGTGGGGATTTCGGGCCGCTGTCCGGCGGGGCGATCGGGTACGGGACGCGCTGCCTGCATGACGAATCGTTAGAATGATCCTGTCGCACACTGTCGCACAGGAAATATCATGGCCGTACCGCATAGCCGCACCCCCATTGCCCCCACGCCCGCGCGCAATAACCCCGATGGCGTTCCCCACCGTATTGCCGCCCTGCTGCGTGCGGACCGGCGGGCGCGGCTGCTGGCGCGTGACATTGCAGCCGGGCTGAAGCCGGACATGGGCACGGACGGTCCCGCCGCCAGCGCCCGCGTGGTGGAAACTGTCCAGATCGACATGGTGCCGCACACGCGTCCGCACACCGTGCGCCGGTTCAGTGATACCTGCACGCTGGACCGGCTGTTCCACCGCGTCAACGCCGCCCTGACTGCCGACCAGCATGCGGCGGGCCTGCGTTTTCGGGCCTGCTGGCTGCGCAGCACGCGCCATGGCGGACTGGTGCAGCGCTACACGCCCCATACCGGCAGCGGGTCAGGCACCCTGGAGGACACCGAGGCCAGCGTACACGCCCGCCGTGCAATAGATCGCGCGCTGTCCCTGCTGACACCGGCCCGCGCCCGCGTTGTCTGTGCGGTATGCGGCATGGACGAAAATCCCGGCACCCGCATCCGCACGCTGCATACGGCGCTGGATATCCTGCACGAACGGTGGTGAGTGAGGGCAGGGAGCGCGTGTGCCCCCATTGTCGGCTGCGTCCGTCTACGCGCACGGGTCTGGCGGTCAGGCGGCAACGGCGTCATGGGATGGAAATGTCATGACCTGTCTGTGGCCAGCCTGCCACGCGGGCTATCGGCACGCACGCCGCCATCGTCCTGTATCCACGGAATCCCGATGGCCTCAACCACAACCAGCCATGCCCGTCTCTGCGTGCCCGCAGGGATTTCGGCAGTTATGCCATGGCATGGGATGTCGTGCCTGTGCTGGCTTCCGGGGCCGGTCATGGGGTCAGGATTGCACGGCTGCTGGCGTATCCGTCGTGGCGCCGATACGGCGTGGCGTGGTATGGCAAGGCTATGAACAGAACCGGTCTCTGCCTTGCCCTGCTGTCCGCCGTGCTGTTTGGCATCAGCACGCCCTTTGCCAAGCTGCTGCTGGGCGGCATGACGCCACAGATGGCGGCGGGGCTGCTGTATCTGGGTTCAGGCACCGGGCTTGCGCTTGTGCTGGCCGCGCGGCGGGCGCTGCGGCTGCCCACGCATGATGAAGCGCCCCTGACGCGCGCCGATGTGCCGTGCCTGCTGGCGGTGATTGCCAGTGGCGGCGTGGCGGGGCCGCTGCTGCTCATGATCGGGCTGGCGCGCACGGATGCGGCCAGTGCGTCGCTGCTGCTGAATCTGGAAAGCATCGCGACACTGCTGATTGCGTGGATCGTGTTCCGTGAAAACGTGGATCGCAGGCTTATGCTGGGCGCGCTGGCCATCGTGCTGGGCGCGGGCGTGCTGTCATGGCAGGGGCATGCGACGCTGGCCCCCGGCGCGCTGTATATCGCCGCCGCCTGCCTGTGCTGGGGGATCGACAATAACCTGAGCGGTCGGCTGTCGGCGGCTGACCCGGTGCGGATCGCCATGATAAAGGGCGTGGCGGCGGGCAGCGTGAACCTTCTGGTCGCGCTGCTGGTGCAGCGTGCGGGCCTGCCGGGGGCGGGGATTGCCGCCGGGGCCGCCGTGGTGGGCTTTCTGGGCTATGGCGTAAGTCTTGTGCTGTTCATGCTGGGCCTGCGCCACCTTGGGGCGGCGCGGACGGGGGCGTATTTTGCGCTGGCGCCCTTCATGGGGGCGGTCATGTCGCTGTTCGTATTCCATACGCATGATATTGCGCGCCTGCTGGTGGCCGGGGGGCTGATGGGGATCGGGCTATGGCTGCACCTGACCGAACGCCATTCCCATTACCATGTGCATGAACCCATGGAGCACACCCATCGCCATACGCACGATGCCCACCACCAGCACACCCATGGCCCCGACGACCCGCCGGGCGAACCGCATACCCACCGGCACGTCCATACCGAACTGGCGCACACCCACGCCCATTACCCGGACCTGCACCATCGGCACGGTCACGATCATGACCATGAATCCGGGCATACCCATGCCGCGTAAGGCCGGACGGGAAGGATGCCCGTAATCGCGCATCCGGCGCGCGACGAGTGATGGATACGCCCATCAGCCTGTATGGGGTGAAGGGCCGGCAGGTGCGGCGTTGACCGCTGTAACGACCATGTCGGTCATGCCCATGCAAGACGCAGGGATGGTTTCCGTAAATGCCTTGCAGGCGGTATCTGTTGTTCTGGATGGTGCTTATCAGTCCCTGAAAATACCGGATCTGTGCAATGCTTTTTCGAGGATGTTCCGCATTTTGGTATCGGATGCCGCTTTCAGGTCGGAAAACTTTATTTTGCGGGGGTGGAACCTGTTTATTCCCTCGACATGGTCTTCAAACATCCGGGTGAATTCCTCCGGGTCCCGCCAGTTCAGCATGTTCAGGTCCCAGTACGCGTAATCCCACCATCTGATCTGAAGCATTTTTTCGATGTTTCTGTCATCAAACCGCATCTTTATTATTCTGGCCGGATTGCCGCCAACGATGGCGTAGGGGGGCACATCCTTCGTGACGACCGACCCGGCGGCCACGACCGCGCCGTCATGAATTGTAATGCCGCCCTTGACCATGGCCCTGGTGCCGATCCAGCAGTCATTACCAATGACTATTCTGCCATAATCCGTATCGAACGGCAGTATTTTCCAGTCCCTGCCGTGCTGATGCGCCAGTTCGCGGTAATAATCATCCGTCGTAACCGGGCTGGAGGTTACGAAATCGACCGGATGAATCTTGCTGAAATCGGTAAAGCCATGGGAAATGGACGAATACCTGCCCACGGATACATCCGCATAGATTTTTGAAAAGGAGTAGGAAAACGCCCCGCACTGAAAAAGCGTATTGGTCTTGAACCAGGTATGGCTTTCTATTTCAGCCGATTCATTTTTGCATTGTATGAATATTTTTTTGTTATCGACATTGATATTGTTTCGTTCAAGAGCGTTTATCAGTTCTTTATTTGAAATTATTTTCATGCGCGTTCATCCACCCTTGCATCATATTGGCAGGCAACGGGAGGAATAACGTAGTGAATGCTTTATTTTTCCCTCGTTCTGTTACCAAAGGAGGGTAGCCGCACCTTAACGGCGGCAGGATTGAAAAAGGCGCGGAAAATTGTCTCGTTTTTTTCATAATGGGTGGTGCTGCTGCCTGCGTCTGCTGAACATCCCTTCGATATGATTGCACTCAATGACATTCAGGGAAATCGCAGGGAATGTCCTGTATCCGGTTCGGGAGAAGGTTTCGACCAGAGCACCCCTTACGTGTCCCCCTTTTGCGCCTGCTGTGCCGGTCGTGACCAACGCCTGCGTTCAGGCGACAGCATGCCGTCAATGATCGCCCGTTTTCCGTCCGTCAGGTCGACATGTAATCACTGATCTTCACAAACATCAGTATAGAATGCAGTATAAAAATACCAACTTCCAGAAAATAAGTAAGTAATAAAATTGTGTTTATGGTGGATTATCATATCATGGATACGAGTAATTTGTTCCGAAATGAAAATGTGTATTGGGAATACTTCATGTATTCATATTTTTATATACCCTATCCCGGAAATTTTACACATCCAGCACAGTATGGTATAATTTATTACGATTGTTTGTATCGGGGGATATAATGCAAATAGAAAATGAGTCAATAAGCATCGTTATTCATGGCGGGTGCTTTGAAAAAAATGCCTCGGAACTGGCAAATATACTGATTAATTACAGAAAAGAATTTAAAGAATCTGAAATAATATTTTCCATATCGAGCTCTGATTTTATAGATTTTAATAGTTCAAATGAACGATTCATTTCGTCTTACAAAAAGAATATGACCAGTTTCTGTTATGTAGTTAATAAATTCGCCGACAAAATTGCATATACATATATGGCCCAGTCGCTTCCGCCCGTATATCGGGATGGAGTAAATGCCCATCCCAATCATATGATTGAATCGGCCCGTAACGGCCTGGCACTGGCATCCAGAGAGTTTGTTTTAAGAACCAGAAATGATCTCCTATTCAAAGATAGATCATTCATAGATAAGTATATCGATCTGTCAAATAATTATTACAAAAAGGGGAAATATACCGTATTTTCCGCCCCTGTTATGATTGCGTCGATATATACGTTAAACCCGTTTACCGTGGTCAGGCTCCCCTTCCATTACAGTGACTGGTTTAACTTCGGCAAACTTGCTGATATACGGCCAATATGGGATGTTCCGTTTATCACTTTAGATTTTGCAACGTATTACTATAACCATTACTATAAAGTAGGCAGCAGCGAGAAAGAAAGAAACTTCTTTTTCCGTACTGCGGTCGAACAATATATATATTTCAATTTTTTTTCATCGCATTTCAAGAATCTGAAACTTGATTTTCATAATGACGATAGATCCATTAATGAATCCATAGAGATATTGCTAGATAACTTCGTGGTTGCGGATATATACAATCTAAATGTATACTACCCGAAATATTCAAACGGATTCGAAAAATATCGTGACAATAACAAGCGGGTCACAGAAGAGACATGGAAGTACCTATCATCAAATAGAGGTATAAATCCGTCAGATACCCTTTCATTCACAAAAGAAAACATGAACGATTACATACCAAAAACATTTCCATTTAAAATAGAGGCCCAGCAGCTTCTGACCAAAACTGGCTTTAAGTTCCTGAAACATATCCTTGTGCCTGCAGATGCTCCCCCTGGCGTTGCCTGTTTCGGACCTCATCTGACCCTTAAGAAAGGATCTTACACGGCGTCTGTGGCTATATCAGCGTTGTATCCCAAAGAAAGCATTTGCACCATCAGGGTGTCGGCAACAGGAAGAACCGGCAGCATAACTTTAAATCACAAGGATTACACGTTCAACAAAACAAAAGAGCGTATGAATAAATATATTTATCTAGACGTAGAATTTGAAAATCCACATGATTTGCTTGAGGGGTTTGAGATCGTTGTCCGAAATGATGCTCCCGTAGATCTTGCCATTGATTATATCAATCTGGTCAGGATGGACTGAAAAGTATGATTTCGGACATACCGGTCTCTACCCGTTTTGCAGGGCGCGCGGATTGACACCATCCCCGCCCCAAACCAACATGTGTGTCCGTAAAGGGCTGTTTCGGGTGCCGGGGCTGCCGGAGGACGCGAAAGGGTGGCGTGATGGACTGGTACGAAGGCTGGCGTGAAGCGGATCTGCCATCATGGCTGGCGACGCCACGGCAGGATTTTGACCGTCTGGCCGCAGTACTCCTGCCCGAAGCGGGCAATCTGCTGGTAACGCAGGGGGTTTTTGCCCCGCTTGGCGCGGTGCTGGACCAGCGTGGCGGCATCGAACGGGTGGATAATCCGCCCGACACGGCGGATGCGGAAGGCCAGCTTGCCCATGTGCAGGGCCTGCTGCGTGACAGGGTGCGTGCTGGCCCGCGCCGGGCGGCGGCGTGTGTGGTCAACTGCACCGTCATCCTGCCCGGACAGAATGATCCGGGCACGGCGGCCATTGTCATGTGCGCCCATCGTGATGGCACGGCAGCACAGATCGTGTTTGCCTATGGCTTCATCAACGGACAGGTGAAGTTCGACGCCCCGCTGCTGGAGGACGGGATACAGGACATTTTCCCGCCCATCCGGCTGCGGCCCTACGTCCGCAGCCATCCTGCGCGGGCGGCGGGCTATACCATTGGTGTTTTTGTGGTCCACGGCATTGACCGGGCCGAAGTGCTGCGCCGTTTTGCCATGACCGATAGCGGCGTGGCGGAGGATGCGCGCCCGGCCTGCCGCGCCGTGGCCTCGCTGCCGGGGGGATGGACCGCGCTGTGGTGCAACAGCGCCGACGATGCCCGCGCCCACCTTGCCACCCTGCCGGAACGCGGGGCGGGGGCCACCATCGTCACCTCCTTTATCGACGAACCCGCCTATCGCAGCGCCGCCGCCTGTTACCGCGACGGGGTGGAAATCTGGTCCGTCACCCATGATGGCGCGACAGGCCCGCATGACCTAAACGTAACCGGCACGCCGCCTGCGCAGTTGCCCGCCATCATCGCGGATATGGAAAAGGAGGAGGCCGATTGCGGCTATCCGCCCGGCGCGATTGATTTCTGGTTCGACATTCCCGTCGCCCTTGTCCAGCGCGTAACCGGCTTCAGCTACTGCCAGATTGATGAAAATACGCCTGTTTTCAACAAGATAGTCGAAATCGGCCTGCCTGCGTAAGATATGGCGGCCCGTGGGCGCATGCGGCCCTGAAATACTGCGTACCGCGCGATGTATTTGCTGCCTGCATGGTTTTTCGACATAAGGATCACATCATGAGACAGCCGCGCCCGGTGGCCGCCAACGCGGTGCCGGGCGCTGGCGTTTACGGAGAAAACCCGCCATGCCCCAGCACCCTGCCACGGCTGCGCGGCGGGGTGGCTACAGCCGGAAACTGGCCGAGGAAATCTGCATCCGTCTGGCGGACGGTCACAGCCTGCGCGCCATATGTGCGGATGCGGGCATGCCGCACCGGGCTACCGTGTTCCGCTGGCTGCGTGACAATGCCAGCTTCCGCGCCCTGTACGCCGCCGCGCGCGAAGCCGCCGCCGATACACTGGCCGAGGAAATCATAGCCATAGCCGACCACGCCACCGGCCGCGATGATGTGCCCGCCATCAAGCTGCGCATGGAAGCGCGCATGTGGGTCGCAACCCGCCTGCGTGCCCCCGCCGAACGCCGGGGGGAAGGCCAGCCCGCCATCACCGTCACGATCACGCCCGATGACGCAGCCCTTTAGCCTGACCGCTGACCAGCACGCCGCCAACCGGCTGCTGGGCACGGATGTCACCCATATCCTGCTGCGGGGCGGGGCGCGGTCGGGCAAGACCTTCGTGCTGGTGCGCGCCGTTGTCATCCGCGCGCTGAAGGCGGCGGGAACGCGGCACGGCATTTTCCGCCACCGGCTGAACGCGCTGCGGGCGACGGTGGTGGCCGATACGTTTCCCGCCGTCATGCGGCGGTGCTTTCCCACCGTGGAATGGGCACTGTCACGCACGGACTGGACGGTGGAACTGCCCAACGGCTCCACCATCGTATTCGGCGGACTGGATGATGAGGACCGGACAGAAAAGATACTGGGGCTGGAGTTTGCGACCGTTTACCTGAACGAAGCCAGCCAGATCACCTATGGCGCACGCAACATGCTGCTTACCCGTCTTGCGCAGAAATCACCGCTGGCGCTGAAGGAATATATCGACGCCAACCCGCCCACCACCGCCCACTGGCTGTATCGGGTGTTTGAACAGGGGGTGGAGCCGGTATCGGGCGCGCCGCTGCCCGGTCGGGACCGTTATGCCACCATGCGGCTCAACCCCGATGGCAACCGTGCCAACCTTTCGGCAGGGTATCTGGCGCAGCTTGAGGCCCTGCCGGAACGCGAGCGCAGGCGCTTCATGCTGGGGGAATACCAGCAGGCGGTGGATGGTGCGCTGTGGCGGATGGAGGATTTCCGCCGCGACGCCCCCGTAACCCCCGCCACGCGCCCCGCCGTGGCCGCACGGATGCGGCGCATTGTGGTGGCGGTCGATCCATCGGGCTGTAGCGGGGCGGAAGATACCCGGTCGGATGAAATCGGCATTGTCGTCTGCGGCGTGGACGGGACGGGTATGGGCCATGTGCTGGCCGACCTGTCCCGCCGCGACAGTCCGGCGGGCTGGGCGCGCACGGCGTTGCAGGCGCAGGCCGACTGGGGTGCCGAACGGATCGTGGCGGAACATAATTTTGGCGGCGCGCTGGTGGAAGCAACCCTGCGTGGCCTTAACCCCAACGCCGCCCTGCGCATGGTTACGGCCAGCCGGGGCAAGGCCGCGCGGGCCGAACCGGTTGCGGCGTTATATGAACAGGGGCGCATCACCCACCACGGCGCCCTGTGTGTGCTGGAGGAGCAGTTATGCCAGTTTTCCGCCAGCGGCTATCACGGCGCCCGTTCGCCCGACCGGGCGGATGCGCTGGTCTGGGCATTGAGCGACCTGATGCTGTCCACCCCGCCGCCCGCGCCCGCGCGGTGGGTGCCGACGCGGTTCAATATCGGACGTTAGCGTCCGGTTGCGGACAGGCGGGACAGGTGGGCAAGGAAAGGCGTCATCCGTTCGATCTGCGCGGCGGGGGAGAAACGCTCCGCCTGACTGTGGCCACGCGCCACCATCTGCTGCCACTGCGCGGTGTCCGCCGTCATCCGGTCAAGGGCTGCGATCCCCTGCGTGATGTCGCCGGTGTCCAGGGGATCGACCAGCAGGGCGGCATCCCCCGCGATTTCGCCCGTGGCGCCGCCGCGCGATGTCAGGACGGGCACGCCAAGGGCCATGGCCTCGATAATCGGCAGGCCGAAGCCTTCGGCAAGGGAGGGGAACAGCAGGGCATGCGCGTCGCGCAGCGTGCGCAGCAGGGATTCCCGGCTGCACCACGGGATGCGGATGATCTGCTGCCGGGGCGTGCGGGGGGTGAAATCGGGCTGGTCATCCCCGTCCGGCCCCATGATGACCAGCGGGCGGGCCGTGCCGCTAAGGGCATGCGCGGCCACAAGGCGTTCGATGTTCTTGCGCGCTTCCACCCGCCCGATGAACAGGAAACACCCGGCGGGGGCGATGGCGGGGGTGGCCTCCATCGCACGGCGTTCGGCATCGGTGATGCTGACGGGCTGGTAGAGGTTGAATATCCTGTCGGCGGGAACGTGAAACATATCCACGATCTGCTGGCGAACCGTTTCGGAAACGGTGACCACCACATCCGCAAGGGCGACCTGCCGGCGCAGCAGCTTTTCCATGAAGGTCCGGTCTATGCCGGTCAGTTCCGGGTGGGTCAGCGGGATCAGGTCATGGATCGTGACCACGTTGATCGCGTCATCCACCAGAAAGGGCAGGGGATATGTCGAATACATGATGGCGGGCGGCTGACCGTCACACAGCCGCAGCGGGCGGTTCCAGATGCGGAAATGCACATTGGCCAGCCGGAACAGGTCCGGCACGAACCAGCATCTCTCCCCCGTATCCGGGCGCTGTCGCCTGCGTACCCGCGTGGGAAAGGGCAGCAGCGCGTGCATGAAGCGCAGCACCTTGCGCGCGGGCGTGTTGGGTGGGGGGGCGGTGGCGTCTGGCGCGCGGTCCCACAGATAGGTCACATCGCAGCCCATCTGCGTAAAACACTGGCGCATGCCCGTGGTGTAGGTCGCAACCCCGGTCCCGCCGGGACGCCCCGTATTGCGGCTGTCGAGCCAGATCCGCAGGGGGGATGTTGAACCCGGATCACGCAACACCATCAGCTTTCCCCATCTTCATTGACGACGCGCCACAAGGCGGGTCCACCTATCCCATGAATAGCCGCCCCTGTCATGCCCACCCGCCCGTCAGGCCGGGACGGGGTGGAAATGGCGGGCAACATCCACCCGCGCACCGGGGGCAAGGCGCAGCAGCGGGATGCGGACATGGGCGAAGGCGGCGTTGACCAGCCCGTCGCGGTACTGGCGTTCGGGTCGGGCATGGGTGGCGTCATCCAGTTCAATACCCAGCACCACCGCGCCGGTGCCTTCGTCCACCACCACGAAATCAATGGATTTGGATGCGATCTTGAAAAACGCCTGCCGGTTCACGGTGCTGTCCGGGCCGCGTGGCACGATGAAATCCGCCATGCGCACCTGCGGGCAGACATGATAGCCGCGCGGCACCTGCATGCGCAGCGTATCCAGCACCCGGCGTTCCCATACCGACAGCAGGGGCCGGGGCTGGTACAGCCGCACCGCCCAGTCGTAATCGGTCATGGATACGGGAACGCTGAACCCTGCATCGCCCGCAAGGTCGGGCGGGACGGGACGCTGGCGCCCGGATGCGGGCGGGGGCGGCAGGGATGGCCGCCTGCGCCGCACCACCGCCACAACCGCCGCGATGGCCACAAAAGCCACCCCCAGCCGGATCGGTGTCAGGAACAGGGGACTGATATCCATTAATTTTTTCCTCCCCACGGGTGCCGTGTCGCATGGCGGCCTGTCTATCGCGCTTCCGCCGTGACCGCACCCCCCAGATCACACATCACCCCGCACGCCCTGATACCGGAGAGAGAGCATGGACTGGCAGGAACTGAAAAAAACCTACCCGCGCGACCCGGACCTGCCGCCGCGCGCGCATGATCTTGCCGCACTGGGCCGGGTGCTGGCGGGCACGCAGTACGACGCCATCCCCAATCCCTTCGGCACCGAATATAACGGGGCGGGGGAATACATACCGCTGGCGCGGCGCAGGCCATCGGTGCGGACCAATATGTGCCGCGCGGTGGTGGATGATGCGGTGTCGCTGCTGTTCGGGGCGTCGCACTGGCCCGCAACCGTGGCGTCCGATCCGGCGCTGCCTGCCATCATGGCGCAGATGGCGGCGGAAACGGCGCTGCCCGCCCTGATGACACAGGCGGCGACGCGCGGCAGCGCGGGGTCGGTTGCCGTGCTGGTGGAAGCGGTGGACCGCCACCTGCGTTTTCAGGTGCATGATACGCTGTACCTGACCCCGCAATGGGATGCGGATGGCACGCTGGCCAGCGTTACCGAACGCTACAAGGTGACGGGCGCCATCCTGCTGGCGCAGGGCTGGCCCATCGCGCCCGATGACATGGGCAGCGTGTTCTGGTGGCAGCGCGTATGGGACCGGGCGGACTGCCACGTTTACATCCCGCAGCGCGTCGATGCCGGGCCGCCCGCGCGGGTGGACGCCACGCGCGGCACGCATCACGGTCTGGGCTTCGTGCCGTGGGTGTGGATGGCCAACCTTGCCGCCCCCGGCGTGATGGACGGGCCATGCACGTTCGCGCCCGCCATCGATACGGTGATCGAATGCGATTACCTGCTGTCCCAGGCGGGACGGGGGCTGAAATACAGTGCTGATCCGCGCCTTGTCATCCGTGCGGGGGCGGACCCGTATGCCGATGGCACGCCTGCATCCAGCGGCGGGGCGGCGGCGGCGCTGACCCTGCCGCTGGATGGGGATGCCAAGCTGCTGGAAATCAACGGCGACGCGGCCGGGGCCATGCGTGACCATTACCGCGAACTGCGCGCCAGCGTGATGGAACAGATACACGGCAACCGCGCACAGGCCGACAGCCTGTCCGCCCCCACGTCGGGCCGCGCGATGGAGATGCTGTACCAGCCCCTGCTGTGGCTGGCGGACCGGATGCGCCTGTCCTATGGCGAATACGGGCTGCTGGCGCTGTATCGCATGGCGTGCCGTTTTTCGCAGGTGATCGCGGGCGGCATACGCATCGGCGGGGTGGATTACGCGGGGCTGGACCCTGCGGGCCTTGCGTTGCAGTGGCCGCCCTATTTCCCCGGCACGGAAGCCGAGCTTGCGCAACTGGCGCAGGGGCTGGGGGCGGCGGTGCAGGGTGGTTTCGTCTCACGCCAGACGGCCTGCGCCATTTTCGCCGCCCGCGCCGGATGCCCCGCGCCCCATGCGGAATGGGCGCGCATCGTGACCGAAAGCCAGACCTGACCTTACCCTGAAAAAAAACCGAGGTACGACATGACCCGATCCAGCGTTCCCCAGACCCCCGACATGGATACCCTGCGCCATGAACTGGCCGCCCTGCGTGCCGAACGGGATGAAGCCGTAAGCGCCCGCACCGCGCTGGAGGCCGACCTTGCCCGCAGCGCCGAACAGGCCAGCACGGCCCGCACCCGTGCCGATCGCGCCGTCATCCACGCCGAAGCCCGCGCCCTTGCCGCCCGCATGGGGGCTGTGGAACCCGCCGATGTGGTGCGTCTGGTGGACCTGTCGGGCGTGACGCTGGGCGATGACGGGCTGCCGCAGGGGCTGGACACGATCATGCAGGCCGCGCGTGAAAGCCGCGCCTACCTGTTCACCACGCCGCAGCCCGTATCGGGTGCGGCCACCGGCACCACCGCCGCAGGCCCCGCACCGCGTGCGGGCGATCCCGCCCCGTTCGATGCCCGCACGGCTGGCGCGCGCGATGTAAGGGCGGCAGCGGGTGCGGCGGGCCTGCGCTGGCCGGTGGCGAACTGAAAAACCGTGCCGGTCCCGCCTGCGGGACCGGCAGACCGGAACACGGATGCAGGGGGCGGGATCGTTACGCAGGTATTGCGTGCCTGCCGCCATCAAGGCTGATTTACAGGACCGGAAGGCATGCGCGGGGGCGGCCCACTGGAACCGTCCCGCGTCTTTCGGTGTTGCTGAAGCCCTGCATGCCCTGACAGGTCAGGATGGAGGGGACATCCGGATCATTACATATTCCGTGCCTGTATCGGCACTGATATCCATATCATTAATTGCGTAACACCACCTTTTACCCGTTCCGCGCCCGATGCTGCGCGGAACGGGCAAGGGGTCGTGCGTATCGTGCCCCTTACCTTCCAATCACCCCGGCCCCTACATGACGCCTGCCGTCATGGCCACCCCTGCCGCCGCCCATGCAGTCCTGCATGGCGGCTTTTTTTGTTCTTTCAAGGAAATGAACTTCATGGCCATTGCCAATTTCCCCGCCGCCCTGCAGCCGGTCATCCAGCAGGGGTTCCTGTCGCGCGCGTTTCAGGATGCGCTGCAGTCGCGGCTGGGCTTCCGCTCCATCGCGGACCAGATGGAATTTCCCGCCCGCATCGGCCAGACCATTACCGATACCCGCGCGGGCCTGCTGCCGCCTGCGACCACGCCGCTCAACCCCACCGCCAATACCAGCTTCGACAACGGCATGACGCCCGCCGAATGGTCGGTGGAACAGTACACGCTGACCATCAACCAGTACGGCAACACCATGGACCTGAACCAGGTGACGGAAGGTGTCGGCATCGCCAACCAGTTCCTGGCCAACGCATCGCGCCTTGGCATCAATGCGCGGCAGACGCTGGACCGGTTGGCGCGCAATGCGCTGTTCGGTGGGGCGCAGAACGGGGTGGGCGGCTATCTGGGCGGCAATACGCGCGTCACCGCCACGCTGGGTTCGGCGGGGACGGACGTTGCGGTGGACGACATCCGGGGTTTCCAGAACATCCTTTCCGCCGAGGGGCAGGTGGTGTCCGTTGGCGCATCCGCCGGCATGACCGTCACCATCGGGGCAGGGTCCTATACGCTGGTGGGCGTGACGGCTGACGCCACCAATACATCCACCGCGCCGGAAGGGATTTCGGGCACGCTTACGCTGGGCGCCAGCGTATCGGTATCCAATGGCACGGCAGGCAATGCGGTGGTGGCCGCCACCGCCCCGCTGGTGCTGCGGCCCAATGCGCGCGCCACCACGGCGGCCCTTGCAACGGGCGACCTGCTGACGGTGCAGTCGATCCTTGGCGCGCTGGCGGTGCTGCGTGACAACAACGTGCCCACGCCGGAAGGCGGCGTCTATCACTGCTATCTGGACAATGCGCAGTTGCTTGGCCTGTTCCGTGATGACGACTTCAAGCTGCTGTATCGCGGGCAGTACGGGTCCGACACGTACCAGACCGGCCAGATCTTCGACCTGCTGGGCGTGCGCTTCATCCCCACGACGGAGGCCCCGCAGCAGGCATCGCTGGGGGCGGGGGCGATCCACCGCGCCATCATCTGCGGTCAGGGCGCGCTGATCGAGGGCGATTACGCCAATATCGGCACGCATTACGCCCCGCTTCTGGATGGCGGCGAACTGACGGATGTGGAGGGCGTGTGCATGATCACCCGCCCGGCGCTGGACCGTCTGGCGCAGATCATCGCGCAGTCGTGGTCGTGGATCGGTGGCTTCGCGCTGCCCACGGACCTGACCGCCAATACCACGGTCATTCCCACCGCCACCAACAGCTACCTCAAGCGCGGGGTGGTGATCGAAAGCCTTGGCGCGGGGGCCTGAGGGGGCTGACGGGGCGCGGGCGGGTTGCCCGCGCCCCTTTCTCCCGCCCGGCACGCAACCGGCCGGTGGGTTGACCCTGCAATCCCGCATTCCCCCGCAAAACGGCGCTGACAGGAAACGGAGGCGACAGCATGACAGACACCCCCTGCGGCGCGGACACCACCACGCCGGTCTCATCCCCGCCCGCCACCTGCGCGCCGGTTGCGGTGCCGGTTGCCGGTGCCATGGCGGACACGCCACTGGTGGATACGGAACTGGCGCAGGCGCGGCGCTACATGGGTTATCCCGCCATGGGCGGACAGGATGGCGGCATGCAGTCATGGCGGTTTTTCCGCGTTTACGGGTTCAATGAATGGCGGCTGCGTAACCTCGCGCCCGAAGAATGTGCGCAGGCGCGCGCGTTCCTGACCCAGTGCCAGATGCTGGAAAGCGCGATCATGGCTGCCACCGCCAATCTTGATACCGACCGCGCCGCCGTGTGGACCCGCAACCGTAGCGAAGTGCCTGACCGCTTCATGCTGTATACGCGCTGGCGGGTGCAGTTGTGCAATTTCATGGGCGTGCCGCCGGGGCCGAGCCTGCGCGGGACGGGGGAAATCATCATCTGATGGACCAGACAGCCCTGAACAGCCTTGCCGCGCGTGGCTTCGCGCGCGCGGCCTGCCATGTGGGCGCGCCCGCCACGCAGTTCCGCCCCACCGATGCGCTCGCCCCCTGCGCCAGTCCTTATGCACGGGTCATGGTGGCCTTCAGCGCCGAGCGGGATTTCACTTTCTCCAGCCCGGCATTGTGGGATGTGCCGTTCGTCTACGCGCTGATGGATACGCGCGACGTGCGGGCGGGCGACATTCTTGCCTGCGGCGCGGATACGGCCTTCATCGCCCGGTGCGTGCCCTTCCGGCCCCCCTTATGCGTGTTGTGCGGCACGACGATAACACTGACCGGCACCACGGCGCAGGGGACGGATCAGGCCGATCCGGGCGGCTACGCCACATCGGGCGATGTCGGGGCGCAGGTGACATTTGCCACGGGCTGGCCCGCCATGATCCGCGCGGGCGGGGGCGCTACGGTGCCCGGACCGGCACAGCCCGGCGCGATCCATGGTGGCGGGATGGAAATGTTCGTGCCCGCCATTCCGGGCATCATGGTGCAGCCCGCCATGTGGGTCACGGACGGGGACGGCACGCGCTACACCATCGGCGGCACGCATACAGGGCCGTGGGGCACACGCTGCCAGATCCAGCAGCAGCAGGTTTAGGCCCCGTCAGTCGGCCCCGGTGAAACGGGGCGGGCGGGGAACCGGCTTTTCCAACCTCTTGGCAGAACCGGCCCGAAACCGTGCCCGTCCATGACGGATGCGGGGCAGGGCGGCTGCCTATCCACCACAGGGAGCAGGAGCGGACAGGCCATGGCCGATATCGCCACCATTTCCACCGCCATCGCAGGCGTGCTGGCCGCCGCCATCTGCCCCGATGGCACGACCGGCAGCGCCGTAACGGGGCGGCCCGTCATCATCCGCCGTGGCGGGCTGACGCAGGCCGACCTTGGCGGCATGGTGCGGACAGTGCAGCAGGGATGCGACTTCATCGGCATTGCCGACGTGCCGGATTCATGGGCGCGGCTGGACGAACCGCTGGGCCGCCCGTGGCGGATGGATACGGCACGCGCGCCCACGGCCACCATCGGGGCGACGGGCGTGACCGCCGTGGTCACGCTCACACCGGGGGTAGCGCCCTGCGGCACGCTGGGGCTGCGGGTGACGGGCCTGCCCGGTTACGGCGGGGCCGCATGCGTGCTGCATGTCGCCACGGCGGACGATACGGCGGACAGCATCGCCGCGGCCCTTGCCGCACCGCTACCGGGCGCCGTGGCGACGGGCGGCGCCATCACCATACCGGGGGCGGCCAGCGTGCAGGCGCTGAATGCGGGAGTCGTGACCACGCGCTGCATCGCGCGCAGGCAGGAACAGATGTTCATCATCACCACATGGTCCGCCACACCCGCCGCGCGTGACGCGCTGGGGCAGGCGGCAAGTGATGCGCTGGCCCTGAATGACTGGCTGACGGATGCGGACGGCTCCACCTTCCGTATCGAGGCGCGCGCCGCCAGCAATGACGACACCGCCATGAACCGCGGCCTTTTCTCGCGCCCCGCGCACTACCTGGTCACGTTCGATACGGATCTGACCCGTCCGGCCCCGGTCATGCTGGCGGGCGGCATCGGCCTGCCCGGCGGCGCGATCGAAGGCGATGTGCTGCTGGGGCCTGCCGCCCCGGCCTGATCCGCCCACCACACCAAACCGGTTTCCACGCGGCATGCCGCGCAACAGGGAAAGACAGACGCAATGACCATCTACCAGTCCGGGCAGCTCAATACCAACAGCCTGAATGTGCCCGACCTGTATGTACAGATCCTCCAGCCACAGACGCTGGCGCTCAACGGTGTCGCCACCGGGCGCATCGGCATCGTCGGCACCGCTGCATGGGGGGCCGTGGCGACGCCCGTCATCGTGGGCGGCATGGGCGACTGTCTCGGCGCCTTTGGCCCCAGGCAGGCGATGGCAACCGACATCGGCACGGCGGTCAACATCGCGCTGCTGCAGGGCGCATCCGATTTTCGCTGCGTGCGGGTAAGCGACGGGACGGACGCCGCCGCCACGGGCGAACTGGCGGGGGTTATACTGACCGCCATCCATACCGGCAGCGCGGGTAACGCCATTACCGCGACGCTGGTGCAGGATGCGATCATCACCACCGCCTATACCCTGAACATCAGCCATGCCGTGCTGGGCAGCCGCACCTATCGCGGCGCGACATGGACGGCGCTGGCCACGGCCCTTGCGGCCGATGGCGCTGCGCTGGTCCGCGCCACGGTTCCCGCCACAGTGCCGGTGCTGGCGGCGGGGTCCGTTACGCTTGCGGGCGGTGCGGATGGCGGGGTTCCGGCCACGGCGGCGTTCCTTGGCACCGACGGGGCCAGCCGCACCGGGATGTACGCCCTGCGCGGGCAGGGCTGCGCGCTGGGCCTGCTGCATGGGATCAGCGACAGCACGTCATGGACCACGCAGGCGGCCTTCGGGCTGGAGGAAGGCGTGTACATGATCGCCACCGGCCCCGCAGGCGACACGATCGCCAGTGCTGCGGCGCAGAAGGCGGCAGCCGGGGTGGACAGCTACGCCATCAAGCTGATGCTGGGTGACTGGCTGTGGTGGGATGACGATGCCAATGGCGACATGCTGGTGCCCCCGCAGGCCTTCGCTGCCGGTATCCTTGGCGGCCTGTCGCCCGAACAGTCCAGCCTGAACAAGCCGCTTTCGGGCGTGATCGGCAGCCAGAAGGCGGGACTGGTGTCCAGCGGTATGGCCGCGACCTATTCCACCGCCGAACTGTCCGCGCTGTTCGGCGCGGGGATCGACGTGATCTGCAATCCAGCACCCGGCGGGGCCTACTGGGCGGTGCGCGGCGGGATCAATACATCGTCCGATGCCGACACGGCGGACGACACCTATACCCGCCTGACCAACTACATTGCCGAAACCATCAATGCGGGCATGGGCGCGTTCGTGGGTGAGGTCATCAGTCCCACGCTGTTTGGCGATATCCGCGCCGTGCTGCTGGGCACGCTGTCCGGCATGGCGGGCAGCGGCATCCTTGCGGACAGCACGTCGTATGCCGTGGTGTGCGACAGCACCAACAACCCGCAGTCGCGCACGGCGCTGGGTTATGTCCGCGCGGACGTGCAGGTGCGCTACCAGGGCATCAACCGCTTCTTCATCGTCAACCTTCAGGGCGGGGCGAGCGTGACCGTCGCCACCGGCACGTCCGCCACCTGACGAAACGGGCTGCCGCCAACAGAAATACTTCACGGGCCGCCCGCCGGGTGGCCCACCTTCCTTACGGAGCGATGAATGTCCGCCAAGCCTTTCAATATCGGCCGCGACTGCCGCGTGGTGCTGGTCTATAACGGCAGCCGCATCGACCTGCCCACCGTTACCGGGTTTCAGGCCCAGCAGCGCACCAGCGCGATTTCGTCCAGCCCGCTCAACGACATGCCCATGTTCTATGACGTGCCGAACGGCTGGAATGGCCACTTTTCCTTCCAGCGCGACAGTTCCGGCGCGGATGACCTGTTCGCCGCAATCGAAAGCGGGTTCTGGGCCGCGGGCACGGTGCTGCTGGGCAGCATTTACCAGTACGTGACCGAATGCGACGGATCGCTGAGCACATATGAATATGTCGGCGCGTCGATCCAGTTGTCCGATGCGGGGCATTACCAGTCCGAAATGCTGGTCATGCAGGCCATAAGCTTCAACGCCCGCGCGCGCAACCGCGTTTCCTGATCCCGCCACGAACCGAAAGTCATGCCATGACAGACAGAACAGTAAAGACCAGTGATGGCCGCACCATCACCTACCGCGAACGCGGACCGGGGGACGTGCTGGCGTTGCTGGAACTTGGCCCGGCCACGCCATCGACGGCGTGGATGGAATACGCGCTGATGGTCACATCGGTCGAGGCGATCGACACCGTGCCCGTCATCCGCCCGCAGACGCGCGTGCAGCTTGAACAGCTTGCCAACCAGATCGGCCATACGGGGATCGAGGCCCTGTCCACCGCCCTGTTTGGCGCGGACGGACAGGCAGCGGCGCAGGCCGAGGGCACAGCGGCAAAAAACTGAGCCGGCACCCCGCCCTGATCGAGGTCGCGGCCCTGATCAGGAACGGGGTGCCGTGGGATGTCACCATGGCCATGCCGCGCGTGCGGCGCATGGCGTTTCTTGTCGCGTTTGGGGAACTGGCAGGCGGGCGGTATGACTGGAACACCCAGCAATGGGAACAGCCCGATGGCTGATTTCCCTTACATGACGGCGGTGCATGCGGTGCGGGTATCGGCACGGACCGGGCGGGTTACGGGGCTTTCGCGCGTCATGGCGCGTGGGGGCGGTGTGCCGGGTCGCGTCATCGCGCGACTGCGGAGCGGAACGGGCCTGACCGGCATGCTGGCGCGCATCATCCAGCGCATCGCCGCAGGGGGCGCGGGACGGGTGGGGTTCATGCCGTTCATCCCGCGCCCCCATGGCGGGAAGGGGGATGATGGGGGCGTGATGACCGCCCTGCCACCCGCGCCGCCCATCGCAGCACTGGCCGCCAGCATTCCCCATACGCGCCCGATGGCCGGTGTGTCCCGCGTCGGGGCGCCTTTCCTTTTCCCCGTGCAGGGAAATGCGCGCACCGCACTTCCCGCCGCCGTCACGCCCGCCGCGCCGTCATTGTCGCGTGGCGGAAACGCTGCGGGGCCCGTCGTGCAGGATGGCGTGCAGCCCGTCTCGGCAGTGCGCCATATCCACCCGGTCTGGATGCCGATGGCGCGGGAAGAAGTGTCCGGTTACGGGAATATGCTGTCCCCTGCGCGCCGTTCCGTGGCGCAGGGGGCTGTGGTGGCCGGGCCAGTGTCCCGCCTGACGTCTGCCGTTTTCATGCCTGCCCGTGTGGTGGGGACCAACCTGCCCCATGATGTCGGTATATATGCAGGGGGCGGAACGGATCGGGTGGCGGCCCCTGCGCTGCCTGTCGCCACGGCTATTGCGGCGGGAACCACGGATGGCGGTGGTGCGTGGCTGCGCGCATCCGGTCCTGCTGCGCATATGGTCATGCCGCCCCGTATGGTGCGCCCGACGGGGCATGGGGGGGATTATGCCCGGGCCGCCGGGCCTGTCGCTGCATGGGTTCAGGCCGGGCGGGATGTGCATGGAACGGTGGCGTTGCCGCCCGCGCGAGAACCGCGCAGCGGGCCGGTGATGACGCCGGTTTGTCGGCCATGGCTTCCATCGGGCGGCGCGCCCGTGGCAGGCGTGCCTTATGCCCCGAAGGGGTATCCGGTCCAGCAGGCCGTGTTCGTGCCCACGGGTGCGGGGACGGTCGGGTCGGTCGTGCCCCGGTCTGGCGTGCCGCAGCCGGTCCGGTCTGGCTGGCCCGCACAGGGCAGGCCGCCCTTCATCGCGCCCGCCGTCCCGGTTGCGCGTCGGGAAGGGGATGCTGCCCCCGTGGCGGCACGCAACATCCCGCCGCCCGCAATTCAGGTCACCATACCGGTAACGCTGGACCACCACGTACTGGGGCAGGCCGTCGCCCGTATCGACACCAGCCGCGCGCGGCATGAACACCGCGCCACCGGCACCGCGCCCGATGGCGTGCGCCATGCGCAGTTACCGGGCCGTTCCATCGGGCTGTAACCACCACCAGCACCCGTGGGCCGCATAAAGCGTCCTTCCCGCCTGCACGATCTGGCGTTAGACAGTAGCCATGATGGCATAGCCGCGTAAGGTGGTGCGGCGGGATCATGCAACCGTAATACTGCACCACGTCCGTGCAGCGGAAACCATCATGTCCCTGACCCTTGAGAACACGGAAACCGCAATTGGTTCCATCGGGCGGCTGTGGGCGTCCGCCCCCGTCACCATTGGCGGCCTGACGCTGACCGGCATGGAAGTGCCACAGGTCATACGCGATGGCGGCACGCAGCAGGTCGCCATACACCGCCTGCCCGGTGGCAACCGGATTATCGACGCGGTGGGGAACGATCCCGACCGGCTGGAACTGCAGGGCACCTTTGTCGGACCCACCGCCATCGAACGCGCCATGGTGCTCAAGCAGATGCGCATTGCGGGGGTACCCGTTGCCTTCGCCGGCGCGGGGCTGTCGCTTATGGTGCGTATTGTCCAGTACGCCTTCGATTACGCGCATAAGGGCGTTGTGATCCCGTACCGGCTGGTGCTGGAACAGCCGCCGCAGGTTGCGGCTGCATCGGGCGGTGTGTCCGGCCTGTCCGCGCTGGTGGGCAGTGATGCGGCATCGGCGCTGTCGGGCCTGAGCGGGACGCTGGCGGATGTGGCCAGTATTGCGGGTGATGTGACCGGCCAGCTCGCCACCGTCATGGGGCAGGTGACGCCCATTGCGGACATGACCGGCGCGGGTGGCGTGTTCGCGGGCGTGCAGGACCAGCTTGGCATGGTCGGTGGCCTGTCGGGGGCGGGGGTCAATCTGGCCTCGGTCCCCGGCAGCGTGACCGGCGTGCTGTCCGGGCTGGAGGCGGCGGGCAGCGGACTGACCACCGCCATAAGCCAGACCGGGGCGAATATCGACGCAATCAGCCCGGACAATGCAGCCAGCCTGTCCACCCTGACCGCGAATGCCGCGCTGCATGCCACCGCCGCCACATCCGGCGCGCTGGTCAACCGGGCCTACGCCAACACCATAACCGCAACGGGCGGCGCACGGAACGGACCACCCGTCACCGCGTAGAGGCAGGATCATTTCCCATGGCGAATACACTCAAGGTCACGGCGGCGGACATATCGCTTTATCATGTAGCCGCACGCCAGCTTGGCGATGCGACGCAGTGGTGGCGGATCGCGCGGCTGAATGGTCTGGATGATCCGGATCTGGGTGGTTTTGCAACGCCGGTGGTGCTGACGCTGCCCCCCGTTGACGCCACGCAGGACAGTGGGGTGGCGGGAGTATCGTCATGAGCGAAAGCATGACCGTAACCGCCAGCCGTGGCCATCCGCCGTGGCGCATGCCGCGCGCGCGGCTGCTGGTCAACGGGGCGACGCGGCCTGAAACCGGGCTGGAACGCTTCAGCCTTGCCCGCACGCGCTACAGCCGCGCCGACACGCTGGACCTGACGCTGGCGCTGGACCGGACGCAGGTGCCGGGCACCGGGCTATGGTTCGACCTGGCAGACCCGGCGGCGGGCAGCGTTCTGTCCGAAATCGACATCGAACTGCAGATGCGTGACGAAGCGCAGTCCGGCGCGCAGTGGACCACCATGTTCCGTGGCCTTGTCGATCATGTCGCATTCAGCCCGGCGGAAACATCCGTCCATGTCCAGTGCCGCGACTATCTGGCGCGACTGCTGGACATGCGGGTTGTCGACGGGTGGATGAACATGACCGGGGCCGGGGTGGTCCGCGCCATGATCGCCGCAGCCGGGCTGACGCCGCAGGTCAGCATGGATGACGCGATGGTGGGACAGTTCTGGCAGGTCGAGCACAAGCGCGTATCCGCCGCCAGCCACTGCCGTTTCCAGACCGCGTTCGACCTTGCCAGCCATCTGGCCGTCCTGTCCGGCTGCGACCTGTATGCTGATGGAACCACCATCATCTGCGCGCCCCGTCCGGCGGCGGACGCCACCAATACGCATAATCTGGACTATACCGATACGGGACCTGACAGCCCGGTTGCGATGGGGGCCAGCTTCCTGCGCTTGAGCCGGGATTACCAGATTGCGCGCGGCGTGATCGTACACGTCACGGCGTGGGACAGCAGGCAGCGTACGCGGGTGGATTATTACTGGTCCGCCGCTGGTGGATCGCCTGCAAACCCCGGCGGCACCGGCACGCTGCACAGCTTCACCGCCCCCGGCGCGCGGCTGGATGACGTCAAACGCATTGCGTGGTGCAAATATAACCAGATCGTGGCCCATGCCCGCACCGTAAGCGGCACCATACCGGGCCGCATCACATTGCAGCCGCGCCAGTTCATGCAGGTCAGCGGCACGGGCACGACATGGGATGGCACGCTGGACATTGATGCGGTCGAGAGCAGTTTTTCGTGGGATGGCGGCTTTTCGCAGCAGCTTGTCCTGCGCCTGCGCGATGTGACGAAGGATGAGAACAGTGATGACTGACCCGCGCATGATCGCCGCAGGCATGGCGCATGGGCTGGCGCAGCCCGGTTTCGGGCTGGTCAGCGCGGTGGACCCGGTCAACCACGCGGTCAAGGTCACGCTCCAGCCTTCGGGCGTGGAAAGCGGCTGGGTGCCCTATGGCGCGATGCAGGTGGGCAGCCTGCGCATCGCCTGCATGCCCGATACCGGTACGCATGTGCTTGTCACGCCCATCGAGGGCGACGCCGAACATGCGGTCATCGCCTGTCCGGTTTATGACGCGGTGATGATGCCGCCCCTTTCACCCGCCACGGGGCAGGTGGCCCAGCCGGGGGAAGTGCTGATCGTAAGCGGCTGCGCCCCGCCACCGGCGCAGGCTGGTGGCGTACCCGGTTCGCCGGGCCAGAACGCCCCGTGGTGGCACATGACGAAAACCGCGATCCATGCCGGGGCGGGGGATGCGACCGCAACCCTGAACGCCAGCGGGCTGACATGGGCGGTAGGCGGCGTGACGATGGCGCTGACGGCGGATGGCCTGGCCATGCGTGGCGGCAGCATCACGACCGACCGGGACATGACGGCGCAGGGCACGGTTACGGGACAGGCGGACGTGAAGGCCGCAGGCGTTTCGGGCCGCGAACATACCCACCCGGTCGGCAGCGCGCCGGGTGTTACGGGCACGCCGCAATGATGCGACGGCCCGTAACATATCATACACCACCATGGCGGGGCAGGAATGAGTGCATTATCCCACATTGCGGGCGGTGATCTGGCGCTGTCCGCCACGGGCGGCCTGTCCGTCGTAACAGGGGCGGAGCAGACAAGGCAGGCGCTGCTGCGCAGGCTGTGCACCAATCCCGGTGCGTATATCTGGCAGCCCGGTTATGGCGCCGGACTGCCCGCGAAGGTTGGCGCGGTCATGGACGAAGCAGCCATCCGCGCGCTTGTGCTGGCCCAGACGCAGGCCGAAACCGGGGTGGACCAGACACGGCCCGTAACGGTCACGCTGACCACACCGAAGGCCGGGGCCTGCCTGCTGGCCATATCCTACACCGACGCCACCACCGGCACGGTGCAGGAACTGACGCTGACAGGCTGAACGCAGCGCGGATGGCTGTTCCGGCCAGTTTACGCGACGCGCAGCGTGACCTTGTGCAGTTCCTTTTGCACGCTGGCGTCCGGGTGGCCGACATGGAAGGCTTCACCGGGCAGCAGGCGGATGTCGCTGATGCCGGACAGCGGCAGGACGCTCCATTCCCCGGTAGGGGGCACGCGTTTTTCGTGCGCGTCCTCGCCACGATAGATCAGGACCTGCGCCGTGCCGTCACGCTCGCCCAGCGCGTGGGGCGAACCGATGTAATTCCTGGCGCTGAAGGTAAAGCCGACCACGGTTTTTTTCTCGATGGCGTCACGAAGCGTCTTTTCAACGGACATGTCTTTTTCCCAATCTGCGCGACCCCGATGCAGGGCGCCGCGTGTTATAACGAGTCTGTCAGACTATATCCGTTCCGTCCGCGCATAGAAGCGGGCAGGGGCGTTTATTATTGCAATACTGACCTGCATTGCGCCGTTTCTGGATGTTGATGGCAGGTTATGTGGTTTTCTTTGTTTCGGAACAGTAAAAGTCATTCCAGACCATAATGAAGCGCATGACAGGATTGATCTGCGTCACGGCGGGCGGGGATCACTGGCCGCAGCATCCGTCATGCAGGGCGGACATGACTTGGAACAGACCGCTCCGGTTATGTATTTGAGGAGAATGACCATGATTGCGCGACCGACATTTGTTGCGACGCCAGTACGCACGGCCACGGCGCGGGTGGCGGACCCGTTTGCTGTGCTTCAGCGCCAGGTGGGCAGGCTGATTGATGATTACCGCGCGCCCGATACCTTCGGTTCGGGCCGTATCGGGGCCACGGATATTACCGAGGACGCGGCAGGCTATCACATCTATATCGAAGTGCCCGGCTGTTCGGACAGGGACATCACGCTTAACGCCAGCAACGGCGTGCTGAGCATTTCGGGCGAGAAGAAAAGCCCGCTGGCCGAAGGCGACCACAAGCAGCACGTATCCACCCGCAGCTTCGGCGCCTTTGCCGAACATTTCAGCCTGCCCGAAGGCGTGGATGAGGACCGGATCACCGCCCGCATCAAGGATGGCGTGCTGCATGTCACCCTGCCGCGCCGCGAACCGGCAAAGCCGAGCGAACGCAGGATCGAAATCCAGCCCGGCTGACCGGCCTGCACGCTTCATATTTCTTAAGGGGCTGAAATGGCCCCGATCCGGTTTTACAGCCGCATGCCCCGTGCATGCGGCTGTATGCGTCTGGGGACAGGGATGCCGCATCCTGTTTCCCCCTTTTCCGCTCCCACCATGTCGTGCCTGTCCGCATGGCCGCCCGGCGGGGGGTGTTCCCGTGGCCTTTATGGGGCGTCCGTTCCCTGCGCTGGCCGTGGCCCGTCGGGGCCGTTTCATGCCGTAGCGCAATGCACGCATCAGCACTGGCGATGTCGCAGCCTGCGCCGGTATTGCGCGCCGTCAGCGCGGATTTTCTGAAAAAACAGGATTAATCACCCTAACCAAGACGGAGGGCCGCGTGGCCATCACGTTCCAATCCTTCAAGACCACGCTGGGCAATATGGTGGCCAGCGCGCAGGGCGCGTGTCCCGCGCTGCTGGACCTGAATGTGGGGTCCGCCGGTCGCGCCATGCTGGAAGCGGTTGCGGGGCTGGGGCTGTGGTTCCAGTTCATCGCGCTGCAGATCCTATCCCGCACGCGGCTGGCGACATCCACCGGCGCGGACGTGGACAGTTTCGTGCAGGATTTCGGCCTGTCCCGCCTGCCGGGCACCACCGCCACGGGCATGGTCACCTTCACATCCTTTTCCCCCGCCAGCCAGTCGGCCACCATCGCGGCTGGCGATACGGTCAAGACGGCATCCAGCCTTGTTTATGACGTGGTTGAAGACAGCACGAACCCGGCATGGTCAGCGGCGCAGAACGCCTATATCCGCCCCGCCGGGACAGCATCCATCACAGTGCCCGTGCAGTGCGAAACCACCGGCGCGGCGGGCAACGTGGCGGCGGGTGCGGTCTGCCTGCTGGGCACGGCCATTTCCGGCATCGACACCGTCACCAACACCGCCGCCCTGACCAATGGTAGCGACGGGGAGACGGATGCAGCCCTGCGCACGCGGTTTGTCGCCTATATCAACAGCCGGTCCAAGGCCACGATGGCCGCGATCGAGAACGCGGTGACGGATGTATCCGCCGACCTGATCTATCAGGTGGTGGAGAACATCGACACATCCGGCGCGGCACTGCCGGGCAATGTGGTGGTATATGTCGATGACGGGTCGGGCGATGTGGCCGATGCGGTCATCGTGCAGGTCTACACATCGGTCGATGCGGTGCGGCCCGCCGCCGTATCCGTTCAGGTGGTACGCCCCGATGTGGTGCGCCCGGCGGTGGCCATGACGGTCAGCGTGAACGGCACCGGCGACCTTGCCACGGTGGATGCCACGATCAGCACCAACATTGCAACCTACCTCAACGGTCTGGCTATTGGCGATGCCGCCAGCTATTCCCGCCTGATCCAGATCGCCTACGCCGCCAGCACATCCGTTACCAACGTGACCGGCGTGACGCTGGCCGGTGGCGTTGTGGACCTGCCTGCGACAACCGGCACGGCCTATCGGGCCGGGGCGGTGGATTTTGGCTGATGTGACCCCCAATGGCTTCGCCCTGCGCATCCGCGCACTGCTGCCATCCGGCTGGTTCCCCGCGCCACCCGCCACGGGGCAGGTGGAGGCTGCACCCGTCCTCAATGCCGTGTTGCAGGGTTTCGGCAATCTGTCTGCGTGGGTGTGGGCCCTTCTTGCGGACACGAATGACCAGACACGGCTTGCCAGCATGAGCGGGGCGTTTCTGGACATGTTCGCCGCCGACTTTTTCGGCACCACCCTGACCCGCGCCGCAGGCGAGGATGATGATGCCCTGCGCACCCGCATTGAGGAAGCGCTGTTCCCCTCGCTGGGCACGCGGCCTGATGTGGTGAATGTGCTGGCCGATGAACTCGGCACGGCCGGGCGCGTGATCGAGCCACGCAGCGCCACCGACTGCAAGGGGCTGGGCAGCGTCACCAGCCCGGCCACTGGCGGGGGATATGGTTACGGGACACCGGGGCTGAGATACGGGTCGCGCCATGCCCCGTTCCGGCTTTTCGCCCAGTTGCCGACAGGGGGCACGGACGCACCGTCCCCACAGACGATGGCCAGGATTGCAGCGGTGCTGCCAGCGGGCACGATTGCATGGGTACAATGCACGCCTGTCGCGATAGAAGCTGAAGTCAATAATGATTTCGGTGGAGATATTTCATGAGAAACGTTTTCCTTGCGACCGCCCTGTGCGCGCTGCCCGTTGCGGCCGGGGCGCAGTCCATGCCGGACTGGCAGTCCTATCAGGCGACGGGAAACCCCGGTGCGATGGTCCGTTCCGCCGGAACAGCGGACAGCGTTGCGGCATGGATGGGGAAAAAGGTCGATGTGAATAGCGGCAGGATCAATGCGCCTGTCCTCAATGGCGGGAATGAAACCTTTGAACCAAAGGATATTCCGGGCGCCAGCGGCACCGCCATTCCCAACACGTTCTGGGTCGACAGGTATTACAGCCCGAAATCATGGTTCATAACCGCGAATACGACATGGAACGTATGTGCATCGGGCTGCCCCTACACCAATCCGCTTGATGCGTGGAATGCGGCCCTGCATGCCACGTTCCTCAATGGCGCATGGCTTACGATCAGCATCGCGGACGGCACCTACAACATCAGCAACCAGTTCTTCACCAACGTCACGCGGACACAGTCCGTGCAGCTTGTGGGGGACACCGCCAACCCGGCAAAGGTGGTGCTGAATTTCACGGGCACGAAGGGCACCAACACAGGGGGCTTCACGGCCTATGATGGCGGCAGGATCGGCCTGATAGACGGCGTGACCATTCAAGCCCCGACCGATGGCAGCGCATCGCTGGCGTCCACGGACCCGGCAGGACGGCATATCTGGAATTCGCAGAGCTACGGCGGCGGCATACAGGCATATGGCGGCGGGTCGAACATCCATGTCGGCAGCCATGTGGTGATCCGCAACTTCTACTATTCCATGGTGGCGGACAATAATGGCGTCCTCAACGCGCCCAACGGGGGTGTGACCATGTCCGTGGCGGGCGATGTCAACGCCATGGCGCGTGGTGGCGGCGTGATCGTATGCACGCCGTGTTCGGCAACCGATGCCAGCGATTACAGCTATCCCGCCATCACGCTGGGGTCCAATTACGATGCCGAACGCGGTGGCTCGCTTTACATCGACGGGTCCACCGGGTCGAAATCACTTGTATCGGGCGTTGTCGGCCTGACGGGCGGCCATATCTGGGCGCACAACATGACGCTGAGCGGCGCGCTGATCGCAACGCAGGGGCAGGGGGCGTGGATTACCGGCAATGCATCGGCCGAATTCAGCGGGTCGAACATTTCGGGCTACAATATCGGCGTCAACGCGGTTAACGGCGGCTATGCCAGCGTAGACAGCACCAGCATCCACAATAACAGGCTTGCTGGCATCACCGCCGATGGCGGGCGCGTGACGGGTGGTTCCGCAACCATCACGAACAACACGACATACGGCATACAGGCCCTGCATCAGGGTTCGGTCGTGCTGTTTGGCAGTTACGCCCGGATGAGCGGCAACGGGACGAATTTTTCCGTGCAGCCCGCTGGCATCCAGAACGTGTCCGGCACGGCCTATTCGGCTTCCAGCATAGATGTCCAGTGACGTGATTGCGTGTGGGGTGGCTGACCGCCGGTCATCCGCCCGCCCCGCTGGCATATCTGTTCGCGCACCATATTTGTGAAAGGCTTCGAGGTAATGGATAGGCAGATCGTGTACCCTGCCCAGATTCCGATGGACAGTGACCAGTTGAATGCCCAGCGTAACGCATATGTTGGCATGGGGCACCTGGCTGGCATGGCGTATGGTCAGGCCACTGTCGCGGCGTCCGGCTTCGCCTGCGCACCGGGAACTGGTCTGGCGCTGATCATGGCGCCCGGATCGCTGATTGCGCCGGGCGTTGTCGATGCGTCGTCTTACGGCACGCTGGCGGCAGTCCCGAGTACGCTCGTGCGCCAGTACGTCAGCCGCGACCCGGTCACGCTGGATGTGCCGGGGGCCGGGGCTGTCCATACCGTGTATGTCACCCCCGTTACGCAGGATGCGGACGATACGGTGCTGCCGTTCTACAATGCGGCAAACCCGTCCGTGACCTATGCGGGGTCGGATAACAGCGGGGCCACTGCGCCCACCGTGCGGCAGGATCTGGCGCAACTGGGGATTGGCGCATCCGTTCCCGCTGGCGCATACCCGCTGTGGACCGTGACGGTGCCCGCGGGGGCTTCGGCCATTACGGCGGATATGCTTACGCAGGCGGCGGGCGCGCCGTTTTACGACACCATCCCGCAGCTACAGGCCGCCAAGCAGGACGCGCTTGGCTTCACCCCGGTCCAGCAGGGCGGCGGGCCGGATCAGACCGGCGACAAGATCAGTCTGGGGCAGGACGCCAGCTATCCGGGGATAATGCGTGTCAGCGTCAACGGGGGTGATGCGGGCGGCCTGCTGTCGGGAACGTATGGCAAAAGCGCCCCCGACTACCAGATGCTGGGGCTTTACCAGCAGTCCACCACCGGGCGTCCGGTCGCGGTGTTCAATAACGGCACGACGACCGTTTACAATGGCATCGCCAACTACACCGACGTAACGGGCGAGGCATCCGCCCGGCAGGATGCTGATACGGCAATCCAGACAAACCTGAGCACGGCGATCGGCAACCAGTCGGACATGAACTGCACCCTGTCGTCTGACATCAGTAACTGCGTTTCCGGGATATATGGAAAAGGGACCAGCGATTACCAGATACTGGGTCTTTATTTCCAGACCAGCACGGGACGCCCCATTGCCGTATTCAGCAACGGCACGGCGAACGTGTTCAATGGCATTGCGAACTATACCGATGTCACCACGCTCCAGACCAACCTGACGTCATTCCAGACACAGCAGGCCGATACGAACAGCGTATTCGCCAGCGGGATTGCATCGCGCGTCCCGACAAATGCTGAAAATGACGGGGTGAACGCACCCATCACGCTGTTCAACTATTTCGTGGGCGACAGCACCCCGTGGGCCAGTGCGAACGGGGTCAGTTTCTCGCTGGTAAAAAGCGCGCCGGGGACGGGGTTCAACAAGGTCCTGAACATCAGCACCGATGGCACGGGCAACCTTGTCGTGCCCGACGGTTCCGGCAGAACCAGCACATATGCCCCATGCAGTGCCGCGATAACATCGGATACGGTGTCGGTTACGAAGATCGGTGATCTGGTTATCCAGACGTTTCAGGCCTCGATCGCCAATCCGAATAATGGCGGCGCGGGCTGCGTAAGCGTTACCCTGCCGCAGGCCCTGACGCAGTCCATCCAGTTTTCAAAGGGCAATGCCCTTGGCGGGACGCAGGGCGGCACGCTGTGGATTCCGTCCGTCAATGTCGTTCCGTCCTCCCTTACCGAAGTCACCATTTACGCCGATAACCTGCAGGACCTGAACTGGACCGCCGCCGTCACGGTTCAGGTGCTGGTCATCGGTTCGTAGCAACTCAAGGAATATCCCATGTCAGGAACGACCACGTCTGCCGGTAGTGCCGCCTCCGGGTATCAGAACTACATCCTCTACCGCACTGTCGCCAGAACCTATCAGCCCGCATCCTATATCGGACCGAACGGCAAGACGGTAACGCCCGCCGCCATTACGGCGCAGCCCGTGGGCTATGTCGTGGCCACGCAGCTTCTGTCCAGCCTGTCGGGCATTACGGTGCCGGCCGGATTTGCCTATGCGCCCGATGCCGCAGGCACATATCCCGTGGGCAGCACCTATACGCCGCCTGCCGCGTCCTGATCCCTTTTTGCCGATCCTGCGCCCGCCCGACCGCCCCTGAGGCGGTTTTTTTACGAGAAAAAACATGAGCGAAACCACCACAGTACCGCCGGTCGCCGCACCATCCATGCGCTGCGCCACGGTCGAGGATCTGGCGCGGGTGCGCGAACGGCTGGCGAAAGTCGAAGGCGGCCACGACAACCTGCGCGACGGGCTGAATGTGCTGTCCGTCCAGTTTTCCGACCTGCGGCGCGACCTGACCCGCTCCGTGGCTGACAACGCGGCCCAGACCCGGCGCGAGGTCATGGCCCGCGTGGACGTGATGGCCGGAAACGCAGCCGAACGCGACACCGAAATATCAGGCCGCCTGTCCAGCATCGAAGGCGGCCTGAAGCTGACATCATGGATGACCATGACCTTCATCGTGCTGGCCACCGGCCTGCTGGGCTGGGGGCAGGTGGGCGATGCGGCATGGTCGTTGTGCCGCCGCGCTTTGGGCTACGGGCCATGACCGGCCTGTGCCCCGTGCAGGTCCGGCGCGAGATCGTAACCCCCGTGCTGGAGCTGATCGGGCTGGGCGGTGATGCGGCGGCCAGCCTGCTGACCGGCACGGCGCTGGCCGAAACGGGCCTGGCGTATATCCGGCAGGTAACGGATGGCGGCCCCGGTCCCGCGCTGGGGCTGTGGCAGATGGAGCCGTTCACCCATGACGACATCTGGGCGACATTCCTGCCCGCCGCACGGCTGGCGGGGCTGCGGCGTCACCTGCTGCTGCTGCGCGGGCAGTGGCCGGCGGGGGCGGCGCAGATGGCGTCCAACATGGCCTATGCCTGCGCCATGGCGCGCGTGAAGTATTACCGCGCGCCCGACCCGCTGCCCGCCGCCACCGATGCCGTGGCGATGTGCCGGATGTGGAAGCGTATCTACAACACCAGTCTGGGGGCAGGGGACGCGGACCCGCGACACGTCGCCCTGTTCCAGCAAGCCATCGGGACATGACATGAATTCAACCGCCAGACTGGGCGGCCTTGGGGCCGTCTTCGCGCTGCTGCTGACCGAAGTGCCGGAGCAGTACACATTCTACGCCGCCATGCTCGTCATCGCCTGCGGCACCATCGCGGCCACGGTGCCGCCCCCTGTGGCGGGCGGCCGGTGGGCTGCGGTCTATCATGTCATTTCGGCGATCGGGCTGAATATCGGCTGGGCCGAAAGCCGCCTGAAGCCGGGCGTATCGGGCATTCCCGTATCGCGGGGTGACGAAGCGGCGGCACGGCAGGCGGTGCATGATGCGGGCATACCCGTCCTGTCCGGACGCGGGCAGGACGTCCGTTCGCCGGAGGCGGCGCGGGAACCACCGCTGGGCAGGTGACTGTGCGGGGAGAAGACCACCTGCCCAGACGGGGCTGCCAGCCGCGGGGGCTGACGCGGTCGGGGCCCAGGTGGATGGCCGATAGCCCCGACCGTTCCCGCATGAAAGTCCCGTGGCGTAACACCCGTATGGCAGCGCCGAAACAGTCCCGTGCAAACAGTAACAAACCATCACCGCCCGACCGGCGGCCTTACCGGAGCGCCAGATGAACCCTTCATCCCGGCGCGCTTTCCTGCGCGCATCATGTATCCTTGCCAGCGGCTTCCCGCTGGCGGCCTGTTCCACCACCACGACCGGCCACGTCACCACCATCACCCTGAATGTCGCGGAAGTGGAGGATTACGGCACCGCCATCCTGTCCTTCGCCACCACGGCCCTGACCATTCCGTTCGTGGCGACGGCCATGGGTCCGGCCAGCGTGGCGCTGGCGGGCACGGTGATTGCGGGACTGAAATCCGCACTGGACTCTTTCCGCGCCGCGGCGGGGACCAGCACATCCGTCACCTGCGACAACAGCAGCGTGAAGGCGGCGTTTGACAGCCTGCTGTCCGATGTGACGCAGATCGATACGCTGGTGGTCCAGACCATTACCGCCGCATCCGTCACCGCCACCGGTTCGGTCGCGTCCGATGCACGGACGGCGGCAGGGGCCGCAGCCACGCTGATCGCCCTGCTGCGCGCCATGGTGGACAGCGCCACGGCCATGACGCGTCCGCCCCCGCCGGAACGCGGCGCGATCGCCACCATCGACCGCTTTGTCGCAGGTCGGGCATGAACGGCTTCGCGGCGGGCGTGATGACGGGCGCGGGCGGCATGGTCGTGCTGATCGGGCTGCTGGTGATCGTGCCGATCCGGGTCCATGCCTGCCTTATGGCCGCGCGGCTGCGCGCACGCGGGCTGGAATAAGGCGCGCCGCCGCCTCCTAGTAGCGCATGCGCATGAGATCGGCCAGCGCGTCCAGCTTGTCCGCCAGTGCCGCGGTGCTTGAGCGCAGGGCGTCCGTAATTGCGCCGTCCTGGTCCATGGCGGTGGACAGGCGCTCCACGTCCGAACGGATTTCATCCAGCAGGGTGGCCCGCTCGGTCAGGATTCCGTCTTCGTCGCGCATGTGATTCTCCCCTTTTCGCATCCGTACCAACGATGCGCATATTTGCAGGGTTTCCACAATGATACGCAGACTTGGCTGCCACCCGGCCCGGCCCCGTCCCGGTCAGCCGCGCCTTGCGGCCATGCGCGGCTTCATCGCCCGTCCGGCCCCGCCACGGCTTGACCGCAGCCGGATCGACCCGCGCCCGGCCATGCTGGGCAATGACACGCTGGGCGACTGCACTGCGGCGGGCATTGGCAATCACCTGCACGCCACGGCGGCGCTGGCGGGGTTTTGCATTGGCGTCGATACGTCTGATGCGGTGCGGTTCTATGCGCGTTCCACCGGCTACGTGCCGGGCGATCCCGCCACGGATGGCGGGGGTGTCGAGGTCGATGTGCTGACCACGGCCCTGCGCGATGGCTACGCGCTGGCGGACCAGACGCTGTTTCCCCTGTGGGGCAGTGCCGATCCGTCCGACCTGAACGGGGTGCGCAACATCGCCGCCGGCCTGTCCGCCGCCTATCTGGGCGTGCAGCTTGCGCAGGCGGATATGTGGGAAGATGAAGCCGGCAACCTGTCCCCCGTATGGGATACGCACGGCCCGCCGGGCCACGGCGACCCGACGCGGGGCAGCGCAGGCGGGCACTGCCTGCTGCTATGGGACTACGCGGGCACGGATGACACCGATCTTGTAACGCTGCTGACATGGGGCACCACGCAGAAGGCGACGTGGCGCTGGGTACGATCGCGCATCATGGAAGCGCATGGCCTGGCATGGCGGCAGTTACACACGCCCGGAAGCCTGTATCCCGTGGGCGATGACTGGGCGGCGCTGGTCGCGGCGAACGACGCCTATCTGGCCGGGACGGGATGAGGTCCGTGCAGCCCTATCCGCTTTCTCCTTCCATTAAACAGGGATCACGTTGCATGCGTAATCGCCGGGGCAGCGCCGTTTCCATCATCTGTGTCCTGCTGGCCCTGTCGGGCTGCGGGGTGCATCCTGATGGCGTGCGGACCACCATTCCCGCCGCCATGGCGGGTATCCAGTCCTCCCTCGCGCAGGCGGGGGTGGTGTCGGTATCGCATGCGGATGCGTGGACACCGCAGCAGGACGCCCGTTTCACCCGCAACGTGCAGGCCATCCAGTGCGCCCAGCGCACGCCCGACCCGGTGGTGGGCACGATCGCGGGTGACGTGACGGTGCAGTTAAGCGGCACGTTCACGCAGGGCGGCCAGTTCAGCGTGGGGGCGACGCCTGCCGCGCCAACCGTGGCGTTTGGGGGTAATGCCACGCGCATGCGCGGCCAGACGCTGGGGGTAAACGTATCCTATGCGCCGTTATCGGCCATGCCGGATATCGAAATGGGGCGGCAGATGGGGTATGAAACCGCGCTGCTGGGCCAGAACGATGCCATCCGCCATGCCGAAAGCACACGCCTGCTGGCCGGGCGTGACGCGCTGGCGGCGAAGGTGCGCGGGCTTGTTACCGGCTGGCGGGCAGGGGCCTGCGCTGCTTCCGCGCCCGAAGCGGCCTTTGTCGGGGGCAGGCGGGGCGGATAAGCTTCGTCCTGTTCAGCGCGGCGGGTGTCCTGTATGAACGGGCGGACGCCACGGGTGCGGACAGATCGGCTTTTTTTGATCGCCCGCTTTCACCCGCCGGTTTTTCCCGCCATGGAGGGAAAAAACCGCATGGCCGGGATCGACCGTTACGCATTGGTGTGCGAATTCGGGCCTGTGCCGGTTTCAGGCACGCGATGCATCCCCTATGGTCGCGGGCGGCAGAGTTGACACGAACAAGGCGTATCGGGGTTCCCATACGGGACCGGGACGCCGTGCAAGCGGGTTTGGAGCATTATTGAAATGGCACAGAAGTTTCGGATCGTGATTGTTGGCGGTGGTGTGGCGGGGCTTGCCCTTGCCACGCGGCTGGGCAATTCGGTCGGACGCGCGGGGCGTGCGGAAATCACCCTGGTGGACAAAAGCTTCGCCCATGTATGGAAACCCATGCTGCACTGCTTCGCCGCAGGCACGGCCGCGAACGAAAATGACCGCATAAGCTTCATGTCGCAGGCCAGCCGCCACCATTTCGAGTTCTGGCCCGGCGAGATCACGGCAGTGGACCGCAGCGCGAAAACGCTGGCCCTCGCCCCCATCCGCGACCCTGCGAACGGGGAACTGGTGGTCGATGCCCGCACGCTGGAATATGACGCGCTGGTACTGTGCATCGGCAGCCGGGCGAATGATTTCGGCACGCCCGGCGTTGCCGAACACTGCATGTTCATTGACAATCTGGTGGATGCGAACGGCTTTAACGACCGGTTCCGCATGGAACTGCTGCGCGCCTTCGCCAATCATCAGGCGCTGGACATCGCCATCGTGGGCGGGGGGGCGACCGGCACCCAGCTTGCCGCCGAACTGCACAAGGCGCTGGATATCGCATCCCTGTACAGTTTTGGCGAAAAGCCGCCCAAGCTGCGCATCACCCTGCTGGAAGCAGGCCCACGCATCCTGCCTGCCTTCCCCGAGGCGGTATCGGACGCGGCAGTCAGGCAGCTTGAGGCGATTGGCGTCAGTGTCCGCACATCCGCCATGGTCAGCGGCGCGGATGAAAACGGCTTTGTGCTGAAGGACGGCAGCCGCGTTCCCGCGACGCTGCGTGTATGGGCGGCGGGGGTCAAGGCCCCGGACGTGACCAGCCATTTCGGCGGGCTGAAACTGTCACGTTCCGGCCAGCTTGAAGTCCGTCCCACCCTGCAGGTGATGGAGGACGACAACGTCTTCGCCATGGGGGACTGCGCCTTCATCGCCGAAAAGCCCGTCGCCCCCACGGCGCAGGCCGCCCGCCAGCAGGCCCACCATCTGGCGCGCTACCTGCCACAGTGGATGAATGGCAAGCCGCTGCCTGCCTTCACCTTCCGCAACAAGGGCGCGGTCGTGGCGCTGGGTGATTATAATGGCTGGGGCACGTTCCCCGGTGGCACCGTGTTCGGCGGGGGCTGGCTGCATGGCCTGTCCGCGCGGATGGTTCACCTCATGCTGTATCGCCAGCATCAGTTTGAACTGTACGGGCCGGTGCGCGGCACGATTTCGTGCCTTGTGGACTGGCTGGACGTGTTTGTCCGCCCGTCCGTCCGGCTGGACTGAAACGGGACGCGGGCAACCACAGCGGATGCAGGCCTCCTGCCCATACAGGCTGGGGCCGCGTTCGGGGTATCGTATCCTTCATCATGAGCCGTATCAGGCACAGCCGCGCCCTGCGGACGGGCACGGCCATCCCTTTTCTGGCCGCGGCCATTGGCGTGGCCTACGGGGTGGCCGCGCGCGCCGCTGATGGCGTGCAGGTGGATGGCAGACAGGCCACCACCACCGCGCCGGAAAACATCACGGTGCATGTGCGCCCGCGCCCGCCCATCCAGATCTATCCCCACGCCAACCCCATCGGCCAGCCCTACCGGCTGAGTGGCGCGGAAAACCGCAAGAACGGCCATCCCTATGACTGGGGCGTATTCAACCGCGACAATGGCGAGGCCGCGGGCTTCGGCCCCATTGGCCGCTACGGCGTGGCCCCATGGGCGGAAGACTGGAGCAACCTGCGCGACCACCCGAAGCACGACGACCCGTTTGACGTGCTGAAATACATTCCCCTTACCCGTAGCGGGTCGGTCTGGATCAGCTTTTCGGGTGAGACGCGGGCGCGGAACTGGTTTGAAAGCCGCCCGATGCTGGGTACGCAGAAACCATCGGATTCCGGCCGTTTCACCATACGCAACCTGTATGGGGCGGACCTGCATATCGGCTCGCATCTGCGGTTTTTCGGGCAACTGGTCAACGCGGATGCGGGCGGCTGGGGCGGGTATGGCTATGGTTCGACCTACCGCAAGCGGCTGGACGCGCAGCAGGCCTTTGTCGAGACGCGATGGACCATGCTGGGGGCGAAAAGCGGCTTCATGTTTGGCCGCCAGCAGTTTCTCGATGCGCCGTCCTACATCATATATAACCGTGATACGCCCAGCGTGCCGCTTTCGTGGAACGGGTTCCGCGCCTACATGATCTGGTCGCGCATCCGTATCGACGGCTGGGACTTCGTGCAGACCTACGACAATGAACGCGCGATGTTTCACGATACGGAAAACTACGCATCCCGGCTGTACGGTTTCAATGCGACATGGGCGCCGCCCGATTTCACCTTCATGGGGCAGAAGGGCTATTCCTTCGTCGATGCGTTCTATATCGGCTACAAGCTGGCAGGGGCGGCGGGTGTGATCGCGGGGCCGGACGGGGCGGTTACGGGGTCGAACACGCGCAATACCTTTGGCACGCGCTGGCATGGCGTGGCGGGGCCGGTCGAATTCTCGCTTGGCGGCGTGTGGCAGGGCGGGGTGTTCCGGCCGGCGGCCACCAGCACGGCGCGCGGGGTCAGCGCGTATGCCATCAACGCCACGCTGGGCTACCGGCTGCCCGATCCGGTGCTGCACAGCTTTGCCGGGATTCAGGCCGATGTCTATTCGGGCGGGGATGCCGCGCGGCGCAGTGGCACGATCGGCACCTATACCGCGCCGTTCAGTCCACAGACCGGCTATCTCGACACCACCACTTACATGAACCCGTCCAACCTGATCGGCTTTGCGCCGCTGGTGCGCATCACGCCGTGCAGTTCGGTCAGCATCCAGTTGAAATACCCGCTGTTCTGGCGCGACAGCGTGCGCGACCCGATCTATCGCTCAACCGGGTATTACAGCTTCGCGCAGACATTCCATGGCCGGTTCATCGGCATGGCCCCGCAGGCATCCCTGGCATGGCAGATCAATACGCACCTGTCATGGACGCAGTATGTCTCGCGCTTCATGACCTCACGCGGGCTGGACGCGGCGGGCGGGTCCAGCGGCACGTATTACCAGTCCAATTTCGCCTTCCGCTTCTGATCGTCAGGGCCGGGCCGTCGTGGCGGATGGGGGCAGGTCGCGCGCGGCCAGCATGCTGCACAGGCGGCGGACAACATCATCCCACTGTCCCGCGCGAAGCTGGCGTATGATCCGCAGGTTGGGATACCACGGGCTGTCCGTCCGGCCTGAAAGCCACCGCCAGCAGTTGTCGAAACGGTCCAGCAGGATGACGGGACACCCCATCGCCCCCGCCAGATGGGCGATGGCCGTATCGACCGACACCACCACATCCAGCCCGGCGATCAGCGCGGCCGTGTCATCCATGTCGCGCACGCTTTCCATCGGGTCATACAGCCGCATGCCAGCGGGCATGTCGCGCATCTGCGTGGCATAGGTGCCCATCTGCAGGCTGACCAGATTGACCCCCGCCATGCCCGCCAGCGGCGCAAGCGCGCGCAGGGGGATGGAACGGCGACGGTCCATGGCGTGGGCCGCGGGCACGTCGGGGCGGCTGGCCCCGCCCCATACCAGTCCCACGCGCAGGCCGTTGCCGGTGGGCAGGAACGGCGCCCAGTACTGCACCAGTGCCGGTTCGGCCCGCAGGTAGGGCACGCTGCGTCCCGCATGACCCGCTGTCCGGCGCAGCGCGCGCGGCAGGCTGAGGAACGGACAGTGCCAGTCATGGGCAGGCGGGGGGCGGCGGTCATCGAACACGCGGCGGACACAGCCCATGCGCCGGATCAGGCCATGCAGCGTAAGGGGGGCCTGCACATAAACACGCGCGCCCATATCCGCCAGCACCGGCACGAAGCGCAGCATCATGAGCATATCGCCCAGGCCCCCTTCGCGCGTGATCAGCACGCTACGCCCGCGCAGGTCCGCATCGGGTTCCAGAACGGGCAGCAGCCCCGCCGATGGCAGCCGCAGGCGACCGGGCAGGCGGTGCCGCCATTCATATTCATCCCACCCTTCATCCATCCGCCCGGTCTTGAGCAGGGTCAGCGCGTGGTTCATGCGTAGCTGCGGATCATCGGGGCGCAGCGCCAGCGCGCGGCCATGGGCCTCCAGCGCCGCATCCGTGCGGTTCCATGCCGCCAGCAGGTGCGCAAGGTTGGCATGTGTCATCGCGCTGTCGGGGTGGTGGTTGAGGATGTAGCGCAGCAGGTCATGGCCTGCGGCAAATTCCCCCTGTTCCATGAAACACACGGCCATGAGGTTGCCGGTGGTCAGTTGCGCGGGCGACAGGCTGAGGCCGTCCGCAAGCACCGCCTGCGCCTCTGCCGTTCTGCCGCGTTGCAGCAGCAGTTCGCCCAGCATGTCATGCGTGCGGATGTCGCGGCCCGCGCGCTGACGCACGGCGCGCAGCACGGCTTCGGCTTCCTCCACCCGGTCATGCGGCAGCAGCAGGTCCAGCATGTCGCGTGCTGGGTGGCGCGCGCCGGGATTGGCATGGGCCTGACGGCACAGCAGCCGGGCGGCTTCATGCACGCGGTTGCAGCCCGCATGGGCATGGGCCAGCAGGATTTCCACGCGCGGGCCGGGGGGACAGACATCCAGCACGGCGCGGGCATGGGCGAACTGGCCCCGGCGCAGCAGGTCCAGCGCATGCGCAAGCGCGGTATCGGTCGGGACGGACATGGTGGCTCCTGCCTGCGGGTTCAGGCCAGCGCGGGCGGCAGCATCTTGCCGGGGTTGAGGATGTTATACGGGTCCAGCGCATGCTTGATCGCATGCATGACGCCAAGGGCGGGCGCGCCGTGTTCGGCTTCCATGAACTCGATCTTGCCGGTGCCGATGCCATGTTCCCCGCTGCATGATCCGCCCAGCGCCAGCGCGCGGCGCACGATGCGGCGGTCCAGTTCCAGCGCGCGTTCGTATCCGCCTTCCTCCGGCGGGACGAGGATGACGGTATGGAAATTGCCATCCCCCACATGCCCCACGATCGGCGCGCACAGGCCGGACCTGCCGATATCCTCCTTCACGCCGGTCATGAGTTCGGTCAGGGCGGATATGGGCACGATGGCGTCCGTCGCCAGCCCGTGATGGCCGGGACGGTAGGCAAGGGCCGCCCAGTAGGCGGCGTGGCGGGCTTTCCACAGGCGGGTGCGCTCTTCCTGGCTTTCGCTCCATGTAAAGCCGAGGCCCGCATTGTCGCCTGCGATTTCCTCCACCATTGCAATCTGTTCGCGCACGCTGGCGGGGGACCCCTGAAATTCAAAGAACAGCGTGGTCAGCCGCTGGTAGCCTTCCAGCGCGGAATAGCGGATGCACGCATCCATCTGCACATCGTCCAGCAGTTCAAGCCGGCCGATGGGCACGCCCATCTGCATGATCGCAACCGCCGTGCGCACCGCGTCATCCAGCGTGGGAAACTGGCACACGGCGGCGGCCATGGTTTCGGGAATGCCATGCAGGCGAAGCTGGATTTCGGTTATGACGCCCAGTGTGCCTTCCGAACCGACCAGCAGCCCGGTCAGGTCGTAGCCGGTGGAGGATTTACGCACCCGTCCCCCGGTATCAACCACCGTTCCGTCCGCCATGACGGCGCGCAGGCCCATGACGTTTTCGCGCATCGTGCCGTAGCGCACCGCCGCCGTGCCCGATGCGCGGGTGGCGCACATGCCGCCGATTGTTGCTTCCCCGCCCGGATCGACGGGAAAGAACAGTCCCATGTCGCGCAGATGTGCATTGAGCGCCTGCCGCGTCACACCGGCCTGCACGCGGCAGTCCAGATCATCGGCATTGACCTGGAGTATGTCGGTCATCTGCGACAGGTCGAGGCTGATCGCGCCGGGCGGCGGGGTAACATGCCCTTCAACCGACGTGCCCGCGCCGAAGGGGACCAGCGGCACCCGATGGGCATGGCACTGCGCCACGATGGCGGAGACTTCCTGCGTCGTGCGGGCGAACAGTACCGCTTCGGGCATGTTGGCGCGCATCCAGCCTTCGCCGTGGCTGTGCTGGGTACGGATGGAATCATTATGCGTAATCCGCTCGCCCAGCAGGGGCGTAAGGGCGGCAATGACCTGTTGCAGGGGGGAATGGGTCATGGTGGGCAGTTCTTCCAAATGGCATGCGGCAAGGCGCGGCGCAGTTTAACGGCCACGCCCCTGACGTCTAGGGGCCGTGACGGGGCGGGTGCCCTGCGGGCGGAAAGAGACGCTGCACGGCCATTTGTACATTATTAATAGTTATTTAAAAACAACGCGATTTCCCGTGATATTTTATTGACCGGCCAGCCGGTTCTTCCTATATCCGAAAGGAACTGGTCCGGCCCATGCGGCACAATTCAAGGCATATGACCGCATGCCACGGACCACATCAAATCACGGACGGGATCTGTATTTTTCTCCCGCACGGTCCCATCACAGATGGTCCGACGCCGGATCATTAACCCGAGGAAAGTGGCCTGCCATGAAACCCGGTTCCCTTGCACTGGCCCTGCTGCTGGCCACAGTCCCGGTACCGCTTGCTTCCGCCAGCATGGCCGCCGGATCGCTGCCACAGATAGGCGATGCCAGCGTCAAACCCGTGACCGCCCCCTATGGCCCGGCGGAAGGCGCGCAGCAGGCAGTGGACGCGGCCTTCGCGCTTGCACGCCAGACGGGACGCAGGGTGCTGCTGGATTTCGGGGCCAACTGGTGCCCGGACTGCCGCATATTCGCGGGCGTGCTGACACAGCCGGATGTGGCGCCGTGGATCGAAAAGAACTTCGTGGTGGTTCCCATAAACGTCAACCGTGACAAAAACGCGCCACGCAATGGGGAACGCTACAACAGCAATGCGGACATCGCGCGGAAATATGGCGTGGTTATCGAAGCCATTCCGGCGGTTCTGGTCTTCACCCCCGATGGACAGCTTGTGAACCGGGACGATGCCCTCGTACTGGGTGACGCCCGCAGCCTGACGCCGCAGGCCATGATCATCCAGCTTGATAAATGGGCGCCGCCTTCCTGATCCGCCGATAGGCAGCCCGGTATCTGCTGGGGCCTGACCGAAAATAAATTGGGGGATTTCGGTCAGTTATGATTCATGTACCTGCGACACCCTGATGAAATCATGATGAACTGGACCGAGATTGCCCCTGCGCCGTATCGCCACACCGAATGGACTGCGCCATTACCGGCGCACCGATCCGGGACAGCCTGTTTAAACAATCCGTTAGACCGAACCCAGACCCAGATGCTGTTCCAGCAGGGCGACATTGCGCAGGTTGGCCTTGAACGCGACATCGAATACATCGCCCACCACCGGCACCAGATCGGCTGCGGTCTCCACCGCGACATTGGCCAGCATGCGCCCCAGCACCGCGCCGCGTCCCCCCAGTTTCCAGCTTTTCCATACGATATAGAGCGACGGCAGCAGCATCACCGTCGTCCCGCCTACCGGCAGCAGCCCGATCAACGCATCAAGCCCCCAGCGGGCTTTCGTGCCGGGTATGCGGAAGGCGGCGTCCAGCACCGTGGCAAGCTGGCGCAGGCGCTGCACTTCCCGGTGGATATGGGCGCGATCGGCATGTGGGGGCATGGTTTTCATACCCTTGATTATGGGATGGGGCAGGGGCCGTTACAATGTGCCCGCTACGACTGGCGTGGTCAGGGGGGCGGGTCGCCATCGGGCGTGGATTTGCGGTCGATATGGCCCATGTCGCGTTCGGGCGCGATCACGTCGCGCACGCGCTGCTTGAGTTCCTTGGGCCCGGGAAAGCCGCCGTCGCGCTTGCGTTCCCACACCACATGACCGTCAACCGTGATTTCAAAACATCCGCCATCGCCCGGCACAAGGGTCACGCCCCCCAGTTCCATGCCGAAGGTGGAAAGCAGTTCCTGCGCCATCCACGCCGCACGCAGCAGCCAGTTGCAGCGCGTGCAGTACAGAATGGATATCTGGGGGCGGGGCGTGTTTTCCTGCGTCATGGATCAGCTTCTTGCGATGGTCCCGGACCGGGCGGGAGCGCCCGGCAGCCCGCATTGTGGGGAGGAATGCCGCACGGATGCAAGAGCCACCGGGTAAGGGTCAGCTCAGATGCTATGAACCCGCCCTTCGCGTGCCCACAGGCGCAGCGCGCCGCAGGTCTGGATGAACGTGTCCGCATCCGATGCGGATTCCAGCGCGATCACCCCTTCATCACGCATTTTGGGGTGCAGGCCCGCCGCCGCCAGAAGCAGTTCGGCGGCATCGTTATGGGCGATGAACTTGGCATGGGCAAAGGCATCCGCAATGAAGTCGCGCATCGTCGCCTCATGCCGCAGGGCGTTGGCGCCTTCCACCGTGGGCAGCAGGGCCACCGCGTCATACAGGACCGACGGGCCGCCATTGATGCGCTGCTGCGCCACAAGCGGGTTGCCCGCGCTGTCCTTCAGTCCGCCCACGGTCGGCGCGATCAGCTCTACGGTGCCATTCACCGCCGCCACGGCATCCTGTAGCGCGCCAAGCAGTTCATGATCCACGCCATTGGTAATCACGATACCCAGCTTGCGGCCCGTAAAACTGCCTGGACCGTTTTCAAGGATGCTCAGCGCGGGTGAGGGTTCCAGCCCGGCCACGACCGGGCGGGCGGCCTGCGCCGGGGCGGGCAGGGGCGACAGGCCCAGTCCCTTTGCCACCGCTTCGGCCAGTTCCTTGTCCACATGCAGCAGGTGGCTGACCATGCGCGCGCGGATGGCGGGGGTTTCGACCTTGCTCAGTTCAAATATGAACGCATCGCGCATGTGGGTCTGTTCCACCGGCGTCTGGCTGATAAAGAACTGGCGGGCCTGACTGTAGTGATCGGCGAAGGATTCCGAACGCTGGCGCAGCTTGGGGCCGGACACGTCCGCGGCGAAGGTCTGGAAGTCCTCCCCCGTTTCCCGCGGGCCGCCCGTGGGCTGGGACCACGAATTGGGTTCGTAGTTAGCCCGCCCCTTCGGGTTGTGCATGGCCATGTGCCCGTCCTGCTGGAAATTGTGGAAGGGGCACTTGGGCGCGTTTATGGGGATATGCGTGAAGTTGGGACCGCCAAGGCGCTTGGTCTGGGTATCGAGATAGGAGAAATTGCGCCCCTGCAGCAGCGGGTCGTTGGTGAAATCGACGCCGGGCACGATGTTCTGCGTACAGAAGGCGACCTGTTCGGTTTCGGCAAAGAAATTGTCCACCATCCGGTCCAGCACCAGACGGCCCACGCGGCGTACGGGCACCAGTTCCTCGGGGATCAGCTTGGTCGGGTCGAGGATGTCGAAGGGGAAGCTGTCGGCAAACGCATCATCAAAAAGCTGCACGCCCAGTTCCCATTCGGGAAAATTCCCGCTGGTAATGGCCTGCCACAGGTCGCGGCGGTGGAAATCGGGGTCAGCGCCGTTGATTTTCAGCGCCTCGTTCCATGCGACGGACTGCAGGCCCAGCCTGGGCTTCCAGTGGAACTTGACGTAAGTGGAGCGGCCCTGCGCATCGATCAGGCGGAAGGTATGGACGCCAAACCCTTCCATGAAGCGGAAGGAGCGCGGAATGGCCCGGTCCGACATGGCCCAGCAGACCATGTGCGTGGCTTCGGGCGAGAGGGAGACAAAATCCCAGAAATTGTCATGCGCGGTCTGGGCCTGCGGGAAGTCGCGGTCCGGGGCCTGCTTGGCCGCATGCACGAAATCGGGGAACTTGATCGCGTCCTGAATGAAAAAGACCGGGATGTTGTTGCCAACCAGATCCCAGTTGCCCTGCTTGGTATAGAACTTGACGGCGAAACCCCGCACGTCACGCACCACATCCGCCGAACCCTTGTTGCCCGCCACGGTGGAAAACCGCACGAATACCGGGGTGCGTTCGCCCTCGCGCTGGAAAATATCGGCCTTGCTGACATCGCTCAGGCTGTCGGTCAGTTCAAAAAAGCCATGCGCGCCGTAGCCACGGGCATGGACCACGCGCTCGGGTATGCGTTCATGGTCGAAATGGAAGATTTTTTCGCGGAAATGGAAATCCTCCATCAACGCGGGACCGTTCGCGCCCGCGCGCAGCGTATTCTGGTCATCGGCCACCGGCACGCCCTGCTGGGTGGTCATGACCGGCGTGTCGCCCCCCGCGACCTGATGGGTTTCCCCGCCGGGGCCGGTATGGGTGGCGGGGGATGCGGATGGGTGCGGTGTCTTTGTCATGAGATGTTCGCGTGTCCCTGATGGTCATGGTGATAAGGGGCAGCGGGCGTGCTGGAATGCCGTGCTGCGTGGGATCGGGATTTCCAACGGGCGGGGATGGAGCGGGTTTCATGCCTTCACGCAGGGCACGGTTGCCAAGCGCGCAAGGGCAGGGCACAGGTGCGCAGTCGAACACCTGCCGCCAAGGACCGCAGCCGCATGCGTAACCGTTTCCGTATTCTGGCCATTGCGCCGATCATGCTGGCGCTGTGGGGGCGCCCGCCCGCCCATGCCGCCGCCCCGGACAGCGTCGATTTCGCGGACCTGACATGGACCGAAATCCGCGATGCCATCCGCAATGGCACGACCACCGCCATCATTCCCGTGGGCGGCACGGAACAGAGCGGACCCTACATCGCAGTGGGCAAGCATGACGTGCGGGCCATGATCCTTGCGCGGCGCATCGCACGCCAGACGGGGCATACGCTGGTCGCCCCCGTCATGGCCTACGTGCCTGAAGGCAGCACGACCCCACGCACGTCGCACATGCGTTTTCCCGGCACGCTCAGCCTTTCCCCCTCCACCTTCCGCGCCGTGCTGACCGATGCGGCGGAAAGCCTGCGCGTGCAGGGCTTTACCCGCGTGGTGCTGATCGGCGATCACGGCGGCTACCAGCGCGACCTGCGCGCGGTGGCGGACATGCTGAACTGGCGCTGGCAGCGCAACGGGGCGCATGTGCTGTACATCCCCGCCTATTATGACGTGATACCGGGCGCTTACGCCACATGGCTGCGCCAGCATGGCCACGGGTCGGAAGTGGGGCAGCATGCCGACCTGTCCGATACGGCGCTGATGCTGGCGCTGGACCCGGCCATGGTGCGCACGCAGGCGCTGCGTACCGCCCCCCTGCCAACGGCGGCGCAGGGCGTGTATGGCGGCGATCCCCGCCGGGCCGATGCGGCATTGGGGGAAGTGGGCGCGGACATGCAGGTCAACGCCGCAGTGGCCGCCATGCAACACGACCTAACAGGACAGAAAGCGAACTGATTGCGCCGGGTTCACGGCGTGCTATAGGGGCCGCGAGGAACAGGATCACACTATGACACAAAAGAAAAAACTGCCGATTCTGGGGCTGGCCGCGTCGCTGCTGATGGGTGGCACGGCACTGGCCCAGACCGTGGACACCATCCCCGGAATGCCGCCGGTCGTGGACCCGCACAACATCTATTCCGAGACGACGGCAGGCCACCTGAACCCGGAAGTGGCCAGGGACCCGGCGCGCGTTTACGTGCCCAACCTGCGTTCGAACAACGTGTACGTAATCGACCCGCAGACATACAAGGTCGTCTCGCGCTTCAAGGTGGGCAAAAGCCCGCAGCACGTCGTCCCGGCATGGGACCTGCGCACGCTGTGGGTGACCAACAATGCCGAGGGCACGACGGCGGGCACGCTGACCCCCATCGACCCGCGCACCACGCAGCCACTGGCCGATGTGCCGGTGGATGATCCGTACAACATGTATTTCACGCCCGATGGCAAGTCAGCCATAACCGTGGCTGAAGCACGCGAACGGCTGGATTTCCGCGATCCGCACACCATGGAACTGCAGGGTTCGGTGTCCGTGCCGCAGTGCAAGGGCGTGAACCATGCCGACTTCTCGATCGACGGGCGTTACGCCATCTTCACGTGTGAATTCGGTGGCTATCTGGCCAAGGTGGATACCGTCAACCGCAAGGTGATGGGCTACCTGAAACTGTCTGGTGGCGGCATGCCGCAGGATATCCTGATCGCGCCGGACGGGCACAAATTCTATGTGGCCGACATGCATGCCGATGGCGTGTTCATCATTGACGGCGACACCTTCCGCGAGACCGGGTTCATCCCCACCGGCATCGGCACGCACGGCCTGTATCCCAGCCGCGACGGGACAAAAATGTACGTGGCCAACCGCGGTTCGCACAAGATCCACGGCCCGCCCCACAGCAAGGCCGGCGGCGTGAGCGTGATCGACTTCGCCACGGACAGGGTCGTGAACCAGTGGCTTATTCCCGGCGGCGGCAGCCCCGACATGGGCAATGTCAGCGATGACGGCAAGACATTGTGGCTGTCCGGCCGGTTTGATGACGTGGTTTACGCCATCGACACGACCACGGGCGCCACGCGCAAGATCCCCGTGGGGCAGGAACCGCATGGCCTGACCGTCTGGCCGCAGCCGGGTCGGTATTCCATTGGGCATACCGGCATCCTGCGCTAGGATCACCACACCCCGCGCATTGTAGACCATGCGCGGGGATTGGGTTCTTGCATAAGGATAGCAGGCCATGAACGCGTCACAGGTGCGACCACGCGACAGTCAGGGTGATATCCGTCTCGGCATGGGGCAATCCACACTGGGCGCAGTGCTGGTGGCGATGCGTGGCGACCGGATTGCAGCCGTCATGCTGGATGATGATGCGGACAGCCTGCGCCGTGCCGCCCATGAACGCTTTCCCGCCGCCCCCATTGTGGAAGGGGACAGCACGATGGACGGGGCGATCGCCACTGTTACGGCCTGCATCGACGCGCCAGGCACGCAGGCGGACCTGCCGCTTGAGTTAAACGGCACGGCGTTTCAGCAACAGGTATGGCAGACGCTGCGTGCCATACCCTGCGGCACGACCCTGACCTATGCCGAACTGGCCGCGCGCATCGGCAGGCCGGGCGCGGTGCGGGCCGTGGCGGGTGCATGCGCCGCGAACGAGATGGCGATCATCATACCATGCCACCGGGTCATCCGCAGCGATGGCAGCCTGTCGGGCTATCGGTGGGGGCCTGCGCGCAAGGCACAGCTACTGGCCCGGGAACGGGCATGGGTGGCCCATGGCGGCACGCCCGTCTGAACGCGCCGCCTGTCATCCACATTCAGGAAAGATGCACCACCAGATCCTCGTGCTGCTGCGCAATGGACCCCCCGGCACCGGGCAGGCCGATGGGCAGGACAGGGTGGCCGAACTGGATTTCCAGAATCTCGGCCGCGGCCAGATAGATCGCGCTGAAACCGCAGAACAGTCCTTCATATCCCGCCACGACGCCAAGGCCGGGACGGTCGAAAACTTCAGCACTGCCCAGCAGGAAAAACAGTACCAGCAGGCTGAAAAACACGACCTGATGCGCGCGCGACGCAGCCAGTGACCCCAGCGCCATGATGGCGGTGAACAGCCCCCACATCCACAGGTAACTTCCCATAAGGGTAGGGGAAGACGCCGCCACCAGCCCCCATTGCGGCAGGAACAGCAGGACCACCAGCGAAATCCAGAACGCCCCGTATGCCATGAAGGCGGTCATGCCGAATGTATTGCCGTTGCCATATTCCAGCATTCCGGCGACAAACTGCGCAGCCCCGCCAAAAACCAGCCCCATGGCCAGTATCGCCGCCCCCATCGGCACGATATGGGCGTTGTGCAGGTTAAGCAGCACTGTCGTCATGCCAAACCCCATAAGGCCCAGAGGCGCGGGGTTGGCTTTGGCATAGTCGTGGGGCATAGGGTGGATCCATTCCGTAACAGGTGAATTATGACAAAACATGTCACCTTATCGGGGCCGGACGTATTAAAATATTGCTTAGGCTCAGGACACATTCTTTGAGATGGAAGCCGGAGATTGCCGCGATCTGGATGGCAGACATGAGTGTATGAGCGCACTGGTCGTAATACGTCGCCAGTCTTTGAGTTTTCCGAACATATTTTCGATCATGCAGCGCTTTTCATGCTGGTGCCCGTTGTAAAACGGCTTTGATTTCCCGTTCTTGCCCGGCCCGAAATACAGGCTGTGATATTCTGCCCTGCAAGAGACTGTCTGACCCTGCTGCTGTTATATCTCCGGTCTCTGGTAACTTTCCCGGTCTTATCGGAAAGGTCTGCCAGCAAAACATCGCCCCCTTTGAAGTCACTGACCCGTCCAGCAGTCAGATAAAGCCGGACAGGCCGACCCTCGTCGTCACATACGGCATGAAGCCTTGAGTTCAGTCCGCCCTTTGTGCACCCGATATGGCGGGGAAAAGCTCCCTTTTCGGGCAGGGAGACATAGAAGGTCAGGTTGGGAACATGTTGGCGGCTCCGTGGGTTACGGTCTGACAGTCCACGCAGTAAATGTTATCTATATTTTACATTGTTTTCATTATATCGGGTTTTATTGATGTTGCGTCAGCAGGACCATTTCGGACCGGAGATGCGGCTGTTATTCAGCCTGTCAAAGGACATACAGACGGACATATCATATGTTCGATGTGATATTTGGATATCAGATTTCAAGCAGGGAACCATGTGGTCTGGACTGGCATATCGCAATGAAAAACCACGCTATAAAATGTACAGGGATCCAGAATAGATTAAAAATATTAAGCTTCTGCGTTCTTGTCTTTTTTCCATTCCGGACACATGCCCAGAGCATAACGCCCGAGCAGGAAGTGCTGGGTTTTTATAAAAATATATGATTGCATGCGCTCAATTTATTAATAAAACTAAACAAGAGGACATGGATGATTTATTTTGTGGTGTAGACATTAAAAAATACATTACAAAATCATTGTTTGAAAAAATAGTTCGCTCCCATAAATCTGAACCAGAGGGTGATCTTCTACCACCATGGAGCCCAAATCATTTGGGAGATTCAAATTATTTTCTCCACATTCAGGATTTTGATGCCCAGTGGGCATCTTCCATGTCGACCAGGATTATACATAAAAATAAAAACATGTCCGTTGTCCGTCTTTTTATGGATTTCTCAAAAGATTCCGGCGAATCACTCGCGATATGTATCCGGCTACAACGTGACAAGATAGGCTGGAAAATTTACCAGGTGGATCTACCTACAGATAATAACCTTCCAGACTGCAAGGGCGGATAATTTCTTTATTATTAATAAATATTGTTATTAAATAATATTGAATTTATTTTTATTTATATGATCGATATTTTTATAATATATACCCCCTGCGAGCAACCTTACTGACAACATCCTTGATGCGGATAGGCATGTTTCTGGACTTCTGCGAGGTCTTCAGGATTATCGCAATATCAAGACCTGTTAGTTTGTTGAATTAAGCTGCATTCCGTGATTCACAGTCATTCGGAGAGGATTATACTGTATTTTCCTTTGACGTATGGCATGCCGCGCGTGGATGATCGCCGCGTCCTGAACGGATACATGAAGAATATTCAGGCAGTGCCTTTTTTCAGGAAGGCGGCGTAGCCTGAATCTTTTAAAAAAAAGCTGCACCAAACACTTTCTTACGTTTTTCTAGAATTTCCGGGGTCAGGGCAGGGGATGAATGACATCCAGAATTTTGCGTTTTTCCGCCACCGCCGGGGGTGACAGGCGCTCCGTCCGGGCTGTAGCAATATCGGAGGGGGTAAAAAGCACCGTTTCCTCCCCGCCCGGCAGGCTGGCGACATGGTTCAGGATGGCGGCAATATCCTCATCGGGCAGCATCTTGAACGAAGGCATGAACCCGGTATAGATGTCGCCCCCCACCGTAATCCGGCCCATGATGCCATTCAACGCGACGGCAGCCATGTATTGCCGCCCTTCCGCCGTGGCGGAAATCTGCGCCGCACGCCCGACCAGCGGCGGAAACTGCCCCGGACGGCCCTGCGCGCCCGCTTCATGGCAGATACTGCAATTGGTCTGGTACAGCACCGCACCGTCCCCCGCGAACGCAACATTTCCTAGCGGCAGCAGGCCAAGCATGACGGTGGACAGTCGTTTCATCATCCCTACGTTCCCGGCAGATCCGGCACCCGTAACAGGTACCATGGGGACCTGTTTATCGTTTCAACATCGAATTCAGTATACGTCACGAACCGGTGAAAGCATGCCACAATACCATGGCTTACATCATATTTTTCAGTATAGTGTCGTTAACGCCACAGGATATGACCCCCATCATACAATAAATATTTGAAATGATTGGTAACAATATGAATCATTTCCTGAAAATCGACATATTATGACTTACAATGCTCCCCTATGCTGATTTTATATATCGAAAGATGATACCTATGTTGTGGATATAAGGGCCTTTTTTGAAATTCGATATGACAGGTTTCAGAGCACTGATGCGTAAACAGGCATCTGGATACGGACGCAGGGGCCACAAGACGAAACACGATCCTTCTGGCGCTACGAATGAGGAATGGGATCTGATAGCGCCTGCAAACCGGCGCGAGCGGAGACAGACAAGCAGCATTCCGGAAATGATCAGGGCGCAGCACTATACCGCCCGTTCAGGCTGCGGCTATGTGATGGCCCCCGGCTCAGTCTGGCTCAAGGTTCGCTGATGCAGCCCGTTCCTCGGGGGTCGTTTGTAAAAGACTACGAACAGCGGATGAATGCGGCAGGGACCACAGGTAGCCTCATGCTGCACCGAAACACCCATCCCTGATTTTCCCGAATGGTCCTTGACCCCATTGCCGTCTGAATACCGCAAAGCGCCCCCCAATGGACAGGCCGCCGTCACACACGATGCACCATGCGCGTTTTCCCTGCGCACGAAAAAAAAAGCGCCCCGCCGAAGCGGGACGCCGAGTTTAGGGATTGGGAGACGTTGTGGTGTCACGATATCCACGTCCCTTTAACTACATTGGTGGATAATAGTTTTATCGAATTCGATTAAATGACAAAAAATACATCTACCGGGACATGCACATCACACGCCATGAATCATGACGTAATGCCGCGCGAACGGCAGCATGACCACAATGCCCAGCAGGCCAAACACCACCGTCATGCCTGCGAAGGTCACCATGTGGTGTGGATAATCTTCGGTGTAAAGCAGGCCGCAGACCCAGAATATCACGGCTTCCAGCGCCAGCGCGCCACCCAGCACCGGCCGGTGAAAGAACGGCCCCGACAGCCACCATACAAGGGCAGCCAGTATCACCACCATCGCGCTGCTGCGCGACAGGAAACGGATCGCACGCATGTCTTTCCTGAACCTTGGGGAAGGGGAGCAGGACTCACGCCTTCGTGATCATGCGTGCAGTATGCCTTTATTCATCCCCGCGGGCAACGGCGCGACCCGTGCCCGCGGGGCATGGCTCACATTTTCTGCGCGCCGTCCGCAGGTGCCTGCGTAGCAGGGGCGGGGGCGGCATCGGGGTTCATCTTGCCCGGCGTTGTCGAATGTTCGACATCATACGCCGTGGCCTTTTCCTGATACGTGCCCTTGGAACCGGGATGTTCCTTGTCATACAACGCCGCCTTGGCCCTGGCTTCCTTGCGGTATTCATGGCGCTTGTACATGCCGGTCGCACACCCGGCGGCAGCCCCCAGCACGCCATGGCCCGCCACATGGCCACCCACCGCGCCGACGGCGCCGTATTTCAGGCAGCCACCGGGTTCGGCATGGGCCGTGGTTGCGCAAGTAATGGCGGCAAGCGCCGCCAGCGTGGCTATTCTGCGCATGGATTATATCCTTTTCGCGTGTATCGGTGTCACGCGCCCAGACATATCCGATGGGTCATATTTTGTCACGTTTTCCCCAATCCCGGCCGGTAGGCCGCAGGGCGGGAATCAGAAGGTCAGGCTGCTGTGCAGGCCGAAAACGGCCTCGTTGCCCACGCGGCGGTTTCCGGTCCAGTCCGCCACCCCGCCGGAGGGGTTCCAGACGTACTGGAAGTCAGGCTGCATCACCATCCACGGTGTGACCTGCGCCTGATAGGTCAGTTCCAGATGGTTTTCATTGCCCTGCACGATCGACCCGCTGTCGCGGTCGAACTGGCGCTGGCCTGAACTGGCCCGGCCAATGCCCCAGCCCAGCCCGATCGTGTCGTTGTCACG
>ERZ746981.102-NODE-102-length-72911-cov-739.261705_pt1 | contig 72911 bp, 64 predicted proteins | sample MGYA00374948_ERZ746981 | MGnify/ENA primary metagenome ERZ746981 (study PRJEB28757, sample SAMN06711160) | food metagenome | host: microorganism | place: China:Harbin | collected 2017-01-30 | study: EMG produced TPA metagenomics assembly of the Analysis of...
CTCAATGGCTGATCACCATATCCGTGCTGGGGAATTTTCCGACAGCACATGTGGGGAATTTTGAAACAGCATTTACATCCCGTCCTTGTATCTGAATTCGGGACTGTCCAGGCCAACATGCGTGCCGACCGTATAGATGCCATAGTAGAAAGGTCTGGCCTGTTCATGAAGTATCTGGATGTTTTTCCATAACAGCCTGTATGAATCGCCATCGGTCAGATCATTATTTGTCAGCCATTTAACCGCCATTCCCGGTGGTACGGGCCATTTTGTACGGGCAGTGGCGTTGATGTCTTCCATGGTAAATAAATGATTGAAGTCCATCGTGGACATCATCTGGGACAGATTGTCATTAATGGAGCAGGGTAGCTGGAAAAATGTATTATATCCATTTTCCTGGAATATTTCTGGCAATGTTGTAATTGATTTTCCAGATTTCATTTTATCCAATATTTCTTTATGGGAAATCTGTCCCAGCCCCATGCTGCTTTCGGTATAGCCACCCGTCATCTGGTAGAACGATGCGTTCTGCCCACGTAACCCACGGAATGTCGCTGCGGTGTGATTGAAATATCCGGTATAATGTAAAGAATTATGCATCAATCCCCATATGTTGGGGGTAAGCTCTGGAGAGATGACGGCAAGGGATGTACCTTCCGTGAATATTACGATTACGTTGTAATGTTTTCGTTCTATAGGGTTACTGTTTTTTTCTGGATAATATATAAAATCGTGCTGTAATTTTTTTACTTCCATTTTTTGATTTTTGAGCATATTCCATACAAACAGTCTTTCTTCCGTGACTGAAACGATTGGCTTGAAAAATTCATAAGAAGAAGAATGTTTTATTCCAAGCAGGATTGGTATGGATATTAAGGCACTGTAAAAACTAAAATTTATACCAGATAGAAATACAATAAGAACGGAACCGATTTCTATAATGCTGGCCCAGAGCATATTGAGGCTGCCGATAACGGCTGGATGTCCCAAATTTTCAAGTGCAAGGGGGGAAAGTACATTGCCTGATATTGAAATGGAGGATAACTGGACAGCCAGTATGAATCCATAAAATAAACGCATAAAAATTTCTATCATCCTGTAGGATGATCCAAATAGAGCGCAAATTGACAGGATAACTATAAACTCAAAAGAATATAAAAAAAGTTCAATATATTTTTTATTTTCGATACAAATTGAAAAAATAATTAATAACATTAATACTGTAAATCTTATTTTTTTATTGTAAAAAAAATCTGAAAAAATCATTTTGGAATGATCCAGCATATACAGTGATTGGATTTTATTTTTTCGTTATTTTTTTAACAGCTGGAATGTTTATATGTTTTATTATTTTATTAATAGTATGATAATGTTAAATTTATGCATTTTTGTTTTCTTATTGTAACGTTTTGTATGTAATACGAAGTGAAGTGTATTTTTTTACTAGGTACAATTTGATGCTATGCCTTCATGCATGGGCAACATTCACTACCGGCATGAGGCGCGTGTTGTTATGACTGGACAATAAAGAGGGGTGACGGATTGCGGCTGACCACCATTTCCGTGTTGTCCATCAATTGCGGCGAAAGGGCAGCGCGGCGGCTTTTGCGCGTTTTTTTTCAGGCGGCCTCCCGGGGGAGGTGTCTGCGCAGGATCACAGGCCGCGCCGGGGGCCTGCCACGCATGGGGGGATCGTATAGCCTGACTGAAACGAAGGGGCATAGCGTCCGGAATCGCCTTACATCGGCGACCACGGGACTGATTATTGCCAACGGAGCATTGTCACGCATCCGCCGCCACTGATGTGACAGTCACGGGCATGCGGTTATGGACAGTCAATCATGGGCGCAGCATCAGGAACCGGAAACCGGCATGGTAGTCCCGGTCACTGCGACACGCTGGGGTCGGTGCATACCGCAATGAGCCATAGTGCACTGCAAACCACCTGCAAACCGTGCAAACTTTTAAGCGGCCAACCCCTTGGAAACTGGCGCGCCCTGCTGGATTCGAACCAGCGACCCACAGCTTAGAAGGCTGTTGCTCTATCCAACTGAGCTAAGGGCGCAGGGCTTTTCTTGTGCCAGATCGGGTCTAATGCGTCCAGTTCTGGATACGGTCATAACGGAAATTATCGGCATAGGCCTTCGGGCGGCGGATGCGCGGGGCCGGGATCTCGATATCGAAGGCAATGCCGTTATGCGTGGCATAGGCCACGGCGCTGTCCTGATCGGGAAACTGCAGGCGAAGCTGGGATGGGGTATCCGCGCTGCCGGTCCAGCCCATCAGGGCATCGACATGGCGGGGGCGATTCTGCCCGTAATCCAGCACCCATGTATGGGTCATGGCCTGGCCGGACTGGCCAGCGGGTTTTGACTGCCTGTAAATCCGGGCTCGCATACTCATCCGTCTCCCTGGATATGGTCGGGGCGCCCGGACTCGAACCGGGGGCCTCGTGTACCCAAAACACGCGCGCTACCAGGCTGCGCCACGCCCCGCGACCACGAGCGGGAACCTATGGGGCAACTGCTGTTCTGGCAAGCACAATCTTGCAAAAAAATACCGTGCCCGTGGTGCCCGCGGCAAGCCGCGCGGGCGGATACGCTGAACAACACGTCGTGTGGGGCGGGACGGGGTCAGGCCTTGACCGCGGGCTTGCTGGCCAGGGGGGGGATGAACAGCGGCGCCGTATCCCACGGGAACAGCACCCATGTATCCTGCGGCACTTCCACCACGAAGATGTCGGTTACCGGCCGGCCGGAGGGCTTGGCATACAGGCACGCGAACACGGCCTTGGGCATGAGCTTGCGCACAAGCTGGGCGGTCACGCCCGAATCCACCAGGTCGTCAATGATCAGGAATCCTTCGCCATCCCCCGCGGCATCGGCGTTCTTGATCACGTTGGGCTCGCCCATCTTTTCCTCGTCATAGGTGACGACGGAAATGGTGTCGATCAGGCGGCAGTCCAGCTCACGGGCGATGATCGCGGCGGGGATCATGCCGCCGCGCGTGATGGCCACGATTCCCCTGAAGGGGCCACGCGTCATGAGCGTGCTGGCCAGCTGGCGGGCATCGCGGTGAAGCTGGTCCCATGTTACGGTTGCGTAGCTTGTAGCCATCAGAAAAGTCTTCCTCCATCGGGAACGCGGCCATCGGGGCGGATAAGGACGGCCTCGCCATTACTGTCGGGCATGCCCAGTGTCAGCACTTCGCTCCGGAAGGAGCCAACCTGGCGCGGGGGCACGTTGATGACCGCGCAGATCTGGCGACCGACCAGGCGTGCGGGCACATAACGGTGATTGACCCGCACCACCGAGGAGCGGACCCCGATATGGGGGCCGAAATCGATGGTCAGCCGGAAGGTATGCGGCGGTGTTTCGCGCACGGGGTGCGCATCCACGACCGTACCGGCCCGGATATCAAGCCAGTCCCGCTTATTCCCTTCCGTGCCGGGCACGGCGGCATGCTCTACAGGGTCTCTCATTCCACTGCTTTTGCCCGTGTCGGGGGGGATTTGCAAACAGGGGAACACACTTTTTTAAACATGCGGGCGTAGGCGATCTTCCCTGGCTGCTGTAAGGATGGCGGGTCATGCCCGCATCCCCCCCGTCCCCTCCTGCGCAAGGCGTTGATCCGTCATCTCCTTCGCGGCCACTCCACCGTCATCCGGGGCTGCTGGCGTTTCTTTGCGCGCGGACCGCGTCCTCCTTTTCCGCCTGCGTGCAGGCGGTGGCGGTGGGGTGGCAGATCTATGCACTGACCCACAGCACCACGGCACTGGCGCTTGTGGGGCTGGCGCAGTTCCTGCCCATGGCGGGGCTGCTGCTGCCCGCGGGCCATGCGGCGGATCACTTCAACCGCCGGCTGATCGTGGTGACGTGCCAGTGTATCGAGGCCCTTTCGGCGCTGCTCATGGCGGTGGGCGCCTTTGGCGGGTGGACCGCGCCGTGGATGATCTACGCCATGGTCATGGTGTTCGGCGCCGCCCGCGCGTTCGAGATGCCCTGCCAGCAGACCTTCCTGCCCTCGCTGGTGCCCGCGTCCGTGTTCCCGCGTGCTGCGGCCGTGTCCTCATCGCTGTTCCAGGCGGCGGCGGTGACCGGGCCGTCACTGGGCGGGCTGCTGTACGGGGCCGGGGCGGGGGTGTGCTACCTGGTCTGTGCCGTGGGGTTTGCCTGCGCGTGCGTGGGTACGCTGCGCATCCGCCTTGTCTTCACGCCCCGGCCACGGGTGCCGCTATCGGTTGCGACCTTTGTGGAGGTCATGCACTTCCTGCGCGCGCGCCCCGAGATGCTGGGGGCCATCTCGCTTGACCTGTTTGCCGTGCTGCTGGGGGGTGCGACCGCCATGCTGCCGGTCTATGCCAGTGACATCCTGCATGCCGGCCCCCTGGGGCTGGGGCTTTTGCGGGCGGCGCCCGCCATCGGGGCGGTGCTGTGCTCGGTCATTCTGGTGTGGAAGCCGCTCAACCGCCAGGCGGGGGCGCGCATGTTCCTGTCGGTTGCCCTGTTCGGGGTGGCGACACTGGTTTTCGCCCTGTCGCGCTCCATGGCGGTTTCCATCATCGCGCTGGCGGTGCTGGGGGCGGCGGATGTGGTCAGCGTGGTGGTGCGGGGCGCGCTGGTGCAACTGCGCACGCCCGACAGCATGCGCGGGCGGGTCTCGGCGGTGAACATGCTGTTCATCGGTTCCTCCAACCAGCTGGGTGAGTTCGAGAGCGGCATGCTGGCCAGCGTGATCGGCCCCACCGGTTCGGTGGCGCTGGGGGGAATTGGCACGCTGCTGATCACGGCTGTCTGGATACGCCTGTTCCCGACGTTATGGCACCTTGATCGCCTGGATGGCATTACCCCCGATTAGGGCGCGCGTGACGTCCCGCCCGGCCGGGGCGCAAACAGGCGGAAGAGCGGGCCGGTCAGCGCCGTGGAGATCACGGCCAGCACCATGAGGGAGGCGAACGCGAAGTCCGACAGCATGCCCTGCGCATGCAGGATGGTTGCCGCCACGATTTCCATAAGCCCCTTGCATTGTAGCAGCGAGCCGATGCCCAGCGCCTGCCGGGGCGTCAGCCCCGGCGCGGGCGGAAAGACATAGACCGACCCCATCTTGGCCAGGACGGAAATGACCACCAGCATGAGCGAGGCCACCACCGAAGGCCAGGTCAGCGCATCGCCATTGATATGCAGCCCGCTATGGCCAAAGAACATGGGCGCCAGCCAGATCAGGGAGAAGCGGCCCACCTGTTCCACCGGCAGGCGCGCCACCCAGCGCGGCGGCATGAGCGCCCCGGCAAAATACGCCCCGATCAGTTCATGCAGCCCCAGCTGCATGCTGGCCCAGGAACCCGCGGCCAGATAGACCGGCACCGCCAGCCAGATGACGGCCAGCGGCGGCCGGGGCATGTTGCGCGTGGCCCAGTTGCCGACAATGGCAAGGGCAGCCAGCAGCAGCACGGCCACCCCTTCCAGCCCGGTCCAGCCGTGCAGGGCGGCAGGCCCGCGGGCCGCGAACTGCAGCATGACCAGTCCCACCCACAGTGCCGCGTCATCCACCACCGCAAGCTTGAGCGCGATCTGGCCAATGGAACGCTGGCAGGGGTGCAGTTCGCGCACGATGCCGATCAGGACCGGCAGCGCGCTGACCGCGATGCACAGTCCAATGGCCATCGCCCCGATCAGCGGGCCGACATGCGGCGGCTGCCAGCCATGCAGCGGCAGGAAGAAAGAATAGACCAGCACCGACCCGATCACGAATGGCCCGCCCAGAGCCACCAGCGCGCCACCCAGAAGGCGCCCCAGCGATGGGGCGGGGATGGTATGGGCCGTGTCCCTGACCTCGGGCGGCTGCCACATTTCCAGCCCGGCGGTAAAGGCCAGCACCAGCACGGCCAGCCAGCCGATATTGTTGCCATAAACGGAAGGAATGCCGAACTGCCGCACCGGCACATGCAGGACGGCCAGCACGATGCCAAGCAGGATCGGCAGGACGACAATCGGCATCGCCCGGCGGAGCAGCCGCCACAGCCCCCATGGAAAAATAACAAAGAGGGCGGCATCAAGAACAAGTGCTGTAATGTTCGACAATATTCATCCTTTCCAATCAGTGGCGCCAAAAACGTATCTATAAAAAAATGAAATGTGAACTTTTATTTTTTATAAAATGGACAAAATATCGCTTTTCATAAGGTTTTCCTGAATTTTTTCCACTCTGCATGACGGGACGGTAATAAAGGGAACAGATGTTCTTGTGCGTCGGGACGCATGAAGCGGGCATGCTGCCAGGGCGGCCCGGATGCTGGCCTGTGCACAACGCCCGCATGCGCCGCCGGGTTTTCCGCCATCGGACAGGGGTGGGGCGTGGGCAGCCCGCAGGGGAGGGCACCGTTGTGTGTACGGTGGTTTTTAGGGTTGCGGGGTCGGTCTCCCGCCCCGCATCATGACACGCATGGCAGTGCGGGAGCGGGCGTGATGGTACACTGGGGCAGGGCGGTCCGTACCGCCGGGATGGTTGGCATGCTGGGTGCGGCCCCGGCGGCCCACGCGCAGGGGCATGTTGTCGTCACGCCCAAGCTGGACTGGATCACGGCCGCCCATCTGGCGGAGGAAGCGGTGCGGGCCTGTGCCACGCAGGGCTATTCCGTGACCGCCAGCGTGGTGGACCCGACGGGGCACCAGCAGGCCGTGATCAAGGGCGACAGCGTGCCGCTGCAGTCTCTCTCCGTCTCCTATCGCAAGGCGTACACGGCCTATGCCTACGGGCTGGCGTTCAACATGAACACGACCAGTGAACTGATTGCCGCCAGGGTGAGCGGCCCACCCAACGGGGCGCTCAATACCATTCCAGAGGTCCTGTTCGTGCCCGGTGGCGTGACCCTGCGCCGGGTGGGGGACAATGCCGTGCTGGGCGGCATTGGCGTATCCGGTGCCCCCGGTGGTGAAAAGGACGAAGCCTGCGCGCAGGCGGCGGTTGCGAAATTCCGGTCGGATTTCCATTAGCGGTCATGTGGGGCCGCGCACTGACACCAACAGGGAACGTTCCGGAATGCCGCCTTCGCCCGCATGGGGGGCTGGCGTCCGGGCTTTCTGAAACGGGGGTGCGAGAAAGCCTGCCCGGCCTGCCGGCTGTTCCCTGGACCGGCTTTTCATGCAGCCTGCTGGCGCATTGACGCGGAATCAATTCGTTACACGTCGTGTATCCTCTGCTTATATGACCAGAATGGATATGTACGCCCTTATGCGGAGCCGGATGGAATGAAGAAAACGGGCTGGACCGGTGTGATTGGCCCTGGTCTTGTATTTGCCGCGACAGTGGCCCTGCAGGCCCCCGCCCATGCGGCGGGGCAGCCGGTTATCGCCCCCCTGGCCCATGTCGATATGGGGGAAAGCCCGCAGGCAAAGGCCGCCGCGCAGGGGCTTGAGGCAACACTGACGGCCATGCCATCGCATCAGTGCGGCGTGGCCATGGCCTTCCAGCCCGCCGATGAACATGCCCCGGCATCGTGTTCCGTGGTCCGTCTTGCCATCCGTGACCCCGCCCGCCCACAGGCCGCGCCCCAGACCTTTCTGATTGCCCCCCATGGGCCGGATAGCGGGTACGAGCGCATGGAAATGGCGCTCTACCGCCTGGATGCCACGTCCACCCTGCCGCAGGTGATCGTATCCGCCTATACCGGCGGGGCGCATTGCTGCGAGGTCTCTTCCCTTTTCGGGCAGATGCCCGACGGGACATGGAAGGAAACCGACCTTGGCCAGAGCGATGGCGACGGCACGCCCACCATCGTGGATGCCGCCCATGACGGCAGGGCTGAAATTCAGGAAGTGGACCCGGCCTTTCTGTATACATTCGCATCCTACGCCGGGTCCTATCCCCCGCTCATCCTGAAGCGCTACCATGCGGGCCAGATGGAAACCGTAACCCGTGACCCGGCCTTCCGTCCCTATCTTGCCCGCCAGCTTGCCGGGGCACAGAAGGAATGGCTGGCCGATGACCGGCCGGAGCCGAACGGCTTTCTGGCCTATTACGTGGCCACGAAGGCCGAGCTTGGGGAATTCGGGCAGGGCTGGCAGTACATGCTGAAGCATGCCGAATACAGGACGGATGACATGTTCGGCATTTCCGCCTGTGACATGAAGCCCGCCGGCACGGAACAGTGCACGCCAGAGGAGCGCAAGTCCGTGCCGTTCCCGCAGGCACTGGCGTATTTCCTGCAGAAGAACGGCTACATCACGCCAGAACAGGCCAGTGCCGCCCCCATGACACCATCTGCCGACGGGGCACAGGACAGCGTGGCCGGGTCCGGTTATAGGCCGGATTTCTCCTGCGATCCGCCACCGGACCACAATGGTGTTGCCGTCATGCTCTGTCATGACAGTGAGGCTGCCCGGCATGAACTGCTGTTTGACCAGGTCTATTACGCCCTGCGCCAGCAGGTGGGCCGGGATGGATGGAAGGCCCTGCGGCAGGAGGTCATTGCCGATGAAAATGCGGCAGATCAGGGCTGCGGCCTGCCGGTGCCCGGCGCGGCCGATCAGGACGTGCCCGATGGCGCCGCCGCCTGTTACGCGGCGGCGATGGATCGCCTGACGGAGCGCTACCGCCAGCGGCTGGGCGGTACCGCGCTGGAAGAAGCCCGCCGCCCGCTTGACACGCACATTGCCCTGCAGCGCAGGCTGGTTGAACTGGGCTACCTGCCCGCAGGTACCGTGGCCGACGGGGTATATGGCGAAGCAACACGGGAAGCCATTGCCACATGGCAGCGCACCACGCACCGGCCCGAGACCGACGGCTTCGTGTCGGATGCGGACGCGCAGGTCCTGCTGCCCCCGGCGGTGATGGCCAGCGCCGGGCCTGCGGGCGACACGCAGCCCGTAGCGTCCGCGGCACCAGCACCCGTGGCGACCACACCCGCCACCACGGCGCCTGCGCACCGGGCGGACCTGCGTCTGTTCGGGTTCGGAATCGGGGTGATCCTTGTAATGGCGGTGTTCGGTACCTGCCTGTATTTCCTGCCGTTCGGGATTGCCTGCCTCCGGGATTCAACGGGAAAGGGGAGTGTCTTTGCCGTCAATTTCTTCTTTGGCTGGACGCTGCTGGGCTGGGTGGCGGCGCTGGTGATGGCGCTGTCGTTTGAAACCCGGGCTGACTACGAACTCCGGCGTCAGGCGATGATCAAAATTGTCGCGGGCGGCAGCGCGCCGGACAGTCATGCATAGTAAGAGACTGTTTGATAAGCCAGTTCATGACGGCGCTTTAAAATTAAAGGACGTTTTTGGTGAAGCCTTTTGCAGAAGCTTCGAAGGAGCGCCGCCTTTCTGAAAAAAGGCGGCACCCAAAAACTTTTATTGTTTTTTATCAATGAGCTGTTTTTAAACAGTTTCTAACGTGTGCGAGGGCGGCGACAGGTCTGTCTGGCTGGCAGGGACGGGCGTGTTGCCTGCTTCCCTTCCTGCCATTCGGAGGTTTCGGGATCGGCCCGCACCATTGTATGAATACTTCTGTTTCATATCAAAGGTTATGGTTTTTTCTTGCTTCATCCCCCAAACCGACGTGATGCGTTATGGCCATGCAGGACGGCTGCGGCCTGTTCATCCTGCCCCATACGAAGGATGTGTATTTTTCATCCGTCATGGCCCGGATGATCGTGAAGCAGGTCCAAAGGGCAGGCAGCATACTGAACCGCGCCGAACAGGCCGGTACGGTCCCAAACGGACAGCGCCCGTCGTGGTTCAATCACGGGCCAGGGTTCATTAAATCTGATCCCCGATCACTCGGCACTAATTTTTAAGGAAATATGGCTCCCGAAGTAGGACTCGAACCTACGACCCAGCGATTAACAGTCGCTTGCTCTACCAACTGAGCTATTCGGGATCAGCGTTGAGCAGCTTATAGCCACAGCGATGGGGGGGCGTAAACCCCCCTTTTGCACTTTTTTTAAAAAAGGGGAAAAAAGCGAACCGCGACCGGGTAAAGATAGGGTAATCCCCTCGCATCGCAGGAGAAATGATAGACAGATGGTAGATGAAAACACGCATGCGCGCCCACCACGCCTGCCGCGCCGCATGGTCCTGCCACTTCTGGCCGCGGCGGGCTGTGCGGTTGTGGGGGGGGAATGGATAACCAGCCGCCAGCAGGCGCGTATTGTCCGTCGGGATGATGCCCTGCTGGATGGCGAACCGCATGACATCACACTGTCATGGGCGTTCGCCCAGGCTTCCATACTGTATAATATCGCGCTGCGGCAGGATTTTTTCCAGCAGTACCATCTTGATGTGCAGTTGCGTCCGGGCGTGCTGTCAGGGCGGGATGCCATTGCCGACCTGCAGGCCGGGCGCAGCATGGCGGCGGTCGCCCCCGTCCTGTCATGGCTGCAGGCCTGTCAGGCCAGTCCCGACCTGCCAGTCCGGCTGGTCATGGGGCTGCAGGCGGGCACATTCCGGCTTCTGGTGCGCAAACGGCTGCGCATTGCCAAGATCGAGGATCTGGCAGGTCGCCGGATTGCCGTGCTGAATGCGGATATGGCCGACCGGCTGTTCTTTTCCGTCATCCTGCGCCGCAAGGGCCTGAACCCCGATACCGCGCCCGACTGGGTCATCCTGCCGCCGGACCAGATTGATGACGCGGTCATGGCCGGGACGGTGGATGCCGTGGCCCTGCACGACCCGCTGGCCTGGCAGCTTATGGGCAATCCGGCGCTGGAGCTGGTGGAACTGGTCAACAGCATAAACGGGCTGTACGCGCAGCGTACCAATCTTGCGCTTGGTGTCTCGACCGATCTGCTGGAACAGGCGCCCGGTGCCGCCGTGGCGCTGGTGCTGGCGTTGTACAATGCCGCGCGCTGGCTTCCCCCCCATGTGACGGAAGCGGCAACCCTGCTTGATGGCCGGATCGCGGGCATGCCGCAGGCGGCCATATTGCAGATGATGCATCACGAAGTGCTGGGCATAAGCCCGGTTGGGAATGAACTGAAGGTACAGATCGCCCGGTATGTGGATGAACTCAAGCTGCTGGGCCAGTTCCCTGACAGTCTGGATTCAGCCAGCTATGCCCGTCGTATTTCAGCCGATATCCTGCATCATGGCATGACCGCCGCGCCATAAGGTGGCGTATGTGTCAGTAAAAAGCTTTGGGGGCCGCCTTTTTTCAGAAAGGCGGCGTTATTCGAGGCTTCTGGAAAAAAGCTTCACCAGGAATCTCTTCGTGACAGCCGTTTAGCGCACATCCCGGTAATAAGGCTGGCCCAGCGCAGCCGGGGCCGCCATGATCCGGCGCATGCGGTGCCACACCACAACCGGCACGATGATGAAGGCCATCGTGCCCAGATAGGGCAGCATGTTCAGGAAGGCCGGGTCAATGGGCCAGTTATGCGCCTGCCCCACAAAGGACAGCGCCGTCACCAGCCCGAACAGCAGTGCCGAAAGCGTTACGATAACCGGGCGGTAACCCGCGAATATGACCAGTGCGAGCGCAATCCACCCGCGCCCCGCCACCATGCCTTCCGACCAGACCGGCACGTAGGTCAGCGTCAGGTAACCGCCCGCCATGCCCGCCATCGCCCCGCCAAGAACGACATAGCCCAGCCGCATGGCCATGACCGGAATGCCCGCCGCGTCCGCCGCTGCCGGGTTCTCGCCCACGGCCCGCATGTTCAGTCCATGGCGGGTGCGGAACATGATGAAATGCACCGCCAGCGGCAGGAGCACATAGATCGGGATGATCAGGATATTCTGCCCGAAAAAGGCCGGCCCGATCACGGGAATGGAGGAAAGTAGCGGGACCGATACATGGCCGAATGTGGTGCCTACCGGCTGGCCTGCGTAATTATGTCCCAGCGCGGTGGACAGCCCCAGCCCCATGAAGGTCGTGGCCAGCCCGCACAGCACCTGGTTTGCCCGCATTACCACGGCGCCAAACGCAAAGACCAGACCGCCCAGCGCCCCCACCATTATGGCGGCCAGCAGCCCGACCCATGGCGAAGGTACGGCGGATACGGTCATGACCGCCGTGACCGCCCCCAGCGCCATAAGTCCCTCCACCCCCAGATTGGTTACGCCAACCCGTTCGGCCAGCACTTCCCCCAGTGCGGCCAGCGCCAGCACGCCACCGGCCAGCACGGCGGTGGCCAGCATGCCTGTCAGCAGCGCGATCATCGGGTTTTCTCCCCTGTGGTGGTGCGGGCAAGCGGCCGGTAATGGGCCAGTTCATCGCCAATGGCGATCATGAACAGGATCAGCCCGGTAATGGCCAGCACGACCGAGGATGAAAGCTGCTGCGTCTGCATCACGATACCGGAATCCAGGATCAGTGCCATAAGCAGGGCCGCGGGGATTACGTTCAGGCACGACCCGCGTGCCAGCACCGCCACCACAATGCCCAGGTAGCCAAAATTATTGGCCATGCCGCCCTGCAGCCGGTGCACCGTGCCCGCGACCTCGAACATGCCCGCCAGCCCCGCCAGCCCGCCCGAGAGCAGCATGACCGATATGATGCGCACCCGCACCGGAATCCCGGCATAACGTGCCGCTTCGGGGTTGGCGCCACCCAGGCGGATTTCATAGCCCCACCGCGTGCGCGACAGCACCAGCGCCAGCCCGATCACGATCACGATCGCCACCGGAAAGCCCCAGTGCACGATGCCCCACATTTCGGGAATGGCGACCGGAATCCGCTGGGTGGAAACCTGCGCCCCGCTTATGCGGTCCCGCCACGGGCCGGTGGTCAGGTAATAGGTCAGCAGGGAGGCAATGAAGTTGAGCAGCAGCGTGGTAATGATCTCGTTCACCCCGGCATAGGCACGCGCCAGCGTGGGCACCGTAATCCACGCCATGCCGCCCGCAATGCCGGCAATGGTCATGAGCGGCAGCAGGACCACGGCCGGGCCATGCAGCCCCAGCGCGACACCGGTCGCGGCAATCGCCCCGGCATAGAACTGCCCTTCGGCCCCGATATTCCACAGCCCGATCGTGCCGCATACGCATACGGCGGCCCCCGTCAGCAGCAGCGGGCACATGAACAGGGCCAGATCCTCCAGCCCGAAGCGCGAGCCGATGGTGGAGCGCAGGATCAGTTCCGCCAGCATGAGCGGGCTGTGGCCTGAAAGGGCAAGCACACCCGCAATGATGAACAGCGACAGCACGATGGCCGCAAGCCTGAGTGCCAGGATGCGCCCGGCCGGTGCCGTGGGCAGGCGCTGGAAAGCACGTGTCGCCATTACTGCCGTACTCCCGCGCCGGGCAGGTCCGCAGGTTCGCGCCCGCCCATCAGCAGGCCGATGGTGGCCATGTCGGCCGCTTCGGCATCGATTACGGACATGAGACGCCCATGGAACATCACCCCGATCCGGTCGGACACGTTCAGCAGGTCCTCCAGATCTTCCGATATGAACACAACCGCCACCCCCTGGTCCCGCAGGTCGGTCAGGTAGCCCAGCATGGTGGCGATGGCGCCGATATCCAGCCCGCGCGCGGGGTAGGCGGCCACCAGGACGCGGGTGGCAATGCGGATTTCACGCCGGGCCACCAGACGCTGCTGGTTGCCGCCCGACAGGTTGCGCACCGGCATGGCAAAGTCGGGAATGCTGACCTGCGCCAGTTCCGCGATACCGTGCGCCAGTTCCCCTGCCGCCTTTGCATCATACAGGCCATGACGGTCGATGGGGGGGCGGGTGTATTCCCGCAGTGCCATGTTGGTGGTGATGGACAGCGATGGGGCCAGCGCGCTGCGCAGCCGGTCCTCGGGTATGTGGCCCACGCCGGCATGGGCGAACAGGGCAGGGTCGGCCCGTTCCACAAGGTTCCCATCAAGCATGATCTCGCCCGCCGTGCGGGCCATGAGGCCGGTCAGCACATGCGTAAGCTCGCGCTGCCCGTTGCCGGCAACCCCCGCAATGCCCAGGATTTCACCGCCATGCAGGTCAAGGCTGACATCACGCAGCGTCTCCACGCCCCGCCCGTCGCGCACGCTGACATGGCGCAGCTGCATGACCGGGTCGGCTGCGATGGGGGCGGCGCCTTCGGGGCGGGCGCGCATGTTGCGGCGCACGATGTCCCGCCCCACCATGGTGGCGGCCAGCATGGAGGGGGTGCAGTCCGCAGTCAGGAATGTCCCGACCTTGCGCCCGCCACGCAGGATGCTGACACGGTCGGAAATCTCCATCACCTCATCCAGCTTGTGGCTGATGATGATGACCGCGTTGCCCTGCGCGCGGAAGGCGCGCAGGGCGCGGAACAGTTCGCCCGTCTCCTCGGGGGTGAGCACGGCGGTGGGTTCGTCCATGATCAGCAGCCGCGCCCGGCGCGCCAGCACGCGCAGGATTTCCACCCGCTGCTGCTCGCCTGCCGAAAGGTCGCCCACGCGGGCATCGGGCCGGACGGGAAAGCCGAATCGTTCCGAAATCTCGCGCGTGCGGGCTTCCAGCACGGCGGGGGAGGCCATGCGCGGGGCCTCGTCCCAGCCCAGGTGGATGTTCTCGGCTACCGTGAAGGCTTCCACCAGCTTGAAATGCTGGTGCACCATCCCGATGCCCGCCCGGATCGCATCCTGCGGGGAGGCAAAGGCCTGGCCGTAGCCATCAAGGATAATCTCGCCTTCCTCCGGCTGGTAGATGCCGGTTACCACATTCATCAGCGTGGACTTGCCGGCCCCGTTTTCCCCCAGCAGGGCATGGATCTCACCGGGCCAGACATCCAGGTCCACGTCCTTGTTGGCGATTACACCGGGGAAGAACTTGCCAATGCCGCGCAACTGCAGCACCGGCGGCGTGCCTGGTGGCATGCCGGGGGGGGCGGACTGCTTATTCAAGGCCGGATACTCCCGCTACAGCCCAGTCGCTGTGATAGATTTCAAGATCGCTCAGCTCGACCCCGGCAGGTACGCGCAGGCGGCCATGATTGTCATGGATCGGCCCGCGGAACGGGTTGTAGCCCGCCAGCAGCCGCGTGCGCATGGCGTCCGCCTGCCGCGCCGCCTCAACCGGCACGGTCGGCCCCCAGCCATCGCGGTCCACGCCGTGGCCCAGTGTCAGGAACCGCCCCTGTGGCTGCCATGTGCCCGCCAGCAGGTCGCGCACCTGCGAGACATAGAAATCATTGAAGTCCAGCGCCACGGAACTGATATAGGCTTCCGGCCCGAAATCCAGCATGCCGGTATTCCACATCACCGCCTTCAGCCCGCGCTGCAGGGCAACACGCAGGTAGGCCGGTTCATCCATGATGCCGCACAGGATGTCGCACCCGTTATCCGCCAGGGCGGTGGCCGCCTGTGTCGCGGCCTGCGGGTCGAACCAGGCGTTGATGGTGATGCTCTGCAACGTGACCGCCGGGTTGACCGACTGCGCGCCCAGCAGCGTTGCATTGGCCGAGGCATAGACCGACGGGATGGGAAACGCGCCCAGGAACCCGATCTTGCCCGTGCGCGTCATCAGTCCGGCGGCAATGCCGATGACATAGCTGGCATACCAGTGTGCCACGTAATACCAGCCCAGGTTGCCGGTCACGTTCGTGCCGTCGCATTCCATGAAGGCCACATCCGGCGCGCGGTCGGACACATCCTTTATGAAGTCGCCATATTCCGAGGTGGAAAAGACCATCTGCGCCCCTTCGGCCACGAACTGGCGGAAGATGCGCGTGGCATCGGCGGAATAGGGCACGCTTTCCACATAGATCGTGCGCAGTTTTGGAAAGGCCCGGCGTACGGCCTGCACGCCCCGGTCATGCACCATGGTCCAGCCGCCATCGGTAACCGGGCCGGTATGGCCGAACGCGATGACCGCATCCGCTTCCGCCAGTGGCCTGCGCCATGCCGGTGTGCCGGCCGCCCGTGCGCCATTCGGCAGCAGCAGCCCCGAACCGGCCGCGCCCGCCATGCCCAGCAGGTTGCGGCGTGTTGTCAGCAGCCGCCCCCGCGGCCCTGAAACTGTCATGCGATGTTATCCCCCTGATAATCCGTGCCGCACCCCGTTGCGGCGGTATGACGTGCTGGTGTGTGGCTGCTCCCGCAAATGAATACGGACCGATGGTGTCCTTGGCTTGCAGTAAACGTTACGCGACAGGGACATGCAAGGCCACAGCTATGTTATGCATCAGCATGTTGCCTTTTGTTCCCCTCACACGCGGCAGGGGGCGGGCAGGCCCGGACAGGACCCGTCGCCCCGCGCATGGCGCAGGCTTTGGCAGGGACGGTTCTGCATGCCGCCCTTTTCAGGAAGGCGGCGTGCCGCGACGCTTTCCGGGACAGGCTTTGCCAGCACATTTCTTATGTTTCACAGTTCCTTATGCCGGAGCGGGCGGCATGCCCGCAAGGACACGCCAGCCTGCCTCATCCATCGTCCTGATCCCCAGTTCGGCCGCCTTGCGCGCCTTGGACCCCGCCTTTTCGCCCAGTACCACCAGGTCGGTTTTCGTGGAGACGCTGTCCGAAACCCTTGCCCCCAGCCGTTCGGCCACCGCCCGGGCCTCGGGCCGGGTCATGGTGGTGAGTGTTCCGGTAAACACGATGGTCCTGCCCGACAGCGTGCCCTCGGCCACGGCCTGCTCATCGGTTACATGGTCCAGCACATGGGTCAGGTCATCCAGCGTGGCGCGGTTGTGGGCCTCGGCAAAGAAGGCCACCAGTTCATCGGCGATGGCGGTGCCAATGCCGGTGATCGACCCCAGTTCCAGCCGTGCGTCCGACCCGATGACGGCGGCCTTTTCCATCTGCGCGCGCCAGTTGGCGAGCGAACCGTAATGCCGTGCCAGCAGGCGGGCGTTGTTGATGCCGATGCGCCGGATGCCCAGCGCATAGATCAGCCGCGACAGTTCGATCGTGCGGCGTGCCGCAATGGCGGTGACAAGGTTGTGGGCCGAGACCCTGCCCCACCCGTCACGGCTGGCGATCTCGGCCTCATGCGCGTCCAGGCGGAAGATGTCGGCCGGGGTGCGCAGCCAGCCCAGTTCGTGGAATTCCACAATGGTGCGGTCGCCCAGTCCCTCGATGTCGAACGCATCGCGTGAGACGAAGTGGATCAGCCGTTCCACCACCTGTGCCGGGCAGGTAAGCCCCCCCGAACAGCGCCACACCACCTCGCCTTCGGGCCGTTCGGCATGCGCGCCGCATGCGGGGCAGACGTGGGGGAAGCGGTAGGGCGGGCGGTCATGGTCGCGTGGCAGGACAACGCCCGTGACCTGCGGGATCACGTCACCCGCGCGCTGCACATGCACAAGGTCGCCCTCACGGATGTCCTTGCGGGTAATCTCGTCCTCGTTATGCAGGCTGGCGCGGGTCACCATCACCCCGCCCACATTCACCGGCTCCAGAAAGGCCACGGGCGTCAGGGCGCCGGTGCGGCCCACCTGTATGTCGATCTTTTCCAGCCGGGTCACCGCCTGTTCGGCGGGGAATTTCCAGGCCACCGCCCAGCGTGGCGCACGCCCCGCAAAGCCGAGGCGTTCTTGCAATGCGCGGTCGTCCAGCTTGTAGACAATGCCGTCAATATCATAATCCAGCGCCGAGCGTTCCAGCGTCAGCCGTTCCATGAAGGCTTCCGCCGCCCCGGCATCCTTCACCTGCGTGCTGAGCGGATTGACCCGGAAGCCCCATGCGGCAAGCTGCGCCAGGTAGCCATGATGCGTGGCCGCCAGCGGCGCGCTGCAATACCCCGCCGCATAGGCGAACAGCGAAAGCGGGCGTCTGGCGGTAATCCCCGCATCAAGCTGGCGCAGGGAACCTGCCGCCGCATTGCGCGGGTTGGCAAAGGGCCTGTCCCCCGCGCGTTCCTGTGCCGCGTTGAGTTCAAGGAAGGCCTGCTTGGACAGGAACACTTCCCCCCGGATCTCGATCACATCGGGGCAGGGGGCGGGTAGCTGGTCGGGAATGTCACGGAGCGTGCGCAGGTTGGCGGTCACGTCCTCGCCTTCCGTGCCGTCGCCCCGTGTGGTGCCGCGCACGAAGCGGCCGTGTTCATAGGTCAGGCTGATCGACAGGCCATCAATCTTGGGTTCCGCCACAAAGGAAAGCTGGCGGGCCTGTTCCTCGTCCAGGCCAAGGAAGCGGGCGATCCGGCTGATGAACCCCTCGAATTCCTCGCGTGAGAACACGTTGTCCAGCGACAGCATGGGCACCATGTGGCGGTGGCGGCGGAAGGGGCCGGTTGCAGGGGCCCCCACCTGTTGCGCCGGGCTGTCGGTGCGGCGCAGGTCGGGGAAGCGTGCTTCCAGCCGGGTATTGAGCTGGCGCAGGCTGTCATACGTCGCATCATCAACCAGCGGCGCGTCATGCTGGTGGTAGGCGGCATCAAGGGCTGGCAGCAACGTGGCCAGCTGCGTCAGGGCCTTTTCCGCATTGGGGGCGTCCTGCTCCATCGTGGCGTAATCGGCCAGCAGGCGGCGCGCCTGTTCGGCGGGCCGGGGGGCTTCGGGCGTGGGGGGCATGTCAGTCCCCTTTCAACAGGCTGTCAGCGGCAGCGCGGGCCGCGGGTGTAATGGTATCACCCGACAGCATGCGGGCGATTTCCTCGCGCCGGGCCTGATCGTCCAGCGGGGCGGCGTGGGTTTCGGTGCGTCCCCTGTTCACGCTCTTGCTTATGCGCAGATGGGCGTCACCGCGGGCCGCCACCTGCGGGCTGTGGGTCACCACCAGCACCTGCACGCTGCGGCCCACGGCATAGAGCCGTTCGCCAATGGCCGAGGCCGTGGCCCCGCCCACGCCGGAATCCACTTCGTCAAACACCAGCGTGGGAATGGCCGAACGCCCGGCCAGCACCACCTTCAGCGCCAGCATCAGGCGTGAAAGCTCACCACCCGAGGCCACTTTCGCCAGTGGCCCCGGCGGCTGGCCGGGGTTGGCGGCGATCAGGAAGGAAGCCTGTTCCTTGCCGCGTGCATTCCACGCTTCCGCCTCCAGCGGCACGAGCGAGACGATAAAGCGCGCGCGTTCCAGCTTCAGCGGCCTGAGTTCGGCCATCACCGCCTGTTCCAGCCGGCGCGCCGCCTTTTCGCGCGCCGCCGTAAGCTCAAGGGCAATGTCCTCAAACCGGGCGCGGGTTTCGGCCACGGCCTGTTCCAGCCCCTCAATGCGGGCATTGCCCGAATCCAGTGCCGCCAGCCGTTCGGTAAAGGCGGCCAGCAGGCCGGGCAGTTCCGGCACCGATACGCCATGCTTGCGGGCTTCGGCACGCAGCGCGAACAGGCGCTCTTCCGTCTGTTCCAGCAGGCGGGGGTCGGCCTGCGCGTCGGATGCCAGGCGGGAGAGCATGCTTTCGGCTTCGGCCAGTGCCTCTTCCGCGCGTTCCAGCGCATTGAGCGCTTCCTGTGCGGCTTCCTGTTCGGCAGCCCCCACGGCTTCGGGGTTGACGTCGGTGGGGCTGGGCAGCAGGCGCTGCAGCGCGCGGCTGGCGTTGCGCAGGGCGGAGGCCGGGCCGGGCGCGCGCCGGTCACGCGGGGCCAGGTCGGCCAATGCCGCGGCAATGGCCTCGGCCCGGCGTTCCCCCTGCTGCAGCGCCTGGCGCATGCCGGCAAGCTGGGCTTCCTCATCCTCCTGCGGGGCAAGGCCGCCCAGGTCTTCCACCGCCTGGCGCAGCCAGTCCTCCTCACGCGCGGCACTTTCCATCTCGGCGCGCGCGGTGGCCAGTTCCGCCGTGGCCTCGATCCATTTGCGATAGGCCGCATGCGTGCGCGTGCGCAGGGCGGGGGCCACGCCAAAGGCATCCAGCAGGTCCAGATGGGTGGCCTGGTCGGCCAGTCCCATCTGCTCGTGCTGGCCCTGTATCTCCACCAGCAGGGTCGCGGCCCGGCGCAGCAGGCTTACGGCGACCGGCTGGTCGTTGATATAGGCGCGCGACCGCCCGTCGGTCGTGACGACACGGCGCAGCAGCACGGGCTCATGCGTATCATCAAGCATGATGCCCTGTTCGGTCAGCAGTTCGTGCAGCGGATGGGTGGGGGCGATCTCGAAACTTGCGCTGACACTGGCCTGCTCGCACCCCGCACGGACCAGCGAGGCACTGGCGCGTTCCCCCAGCGCCAGCCCCAGGCTGTCAAGCAGGATGGACTTGCCAGCCCCGGTCTCCCCCGTCAGCACGGTCAGGCCGGGGGGAAATGCCAGATCCAGTTTTTCGATCAGGACCACATCCCGTATCGACAGCTGTGTCAGCATGAAGGGTTCCTGTTCAGCACACGAAAGCGTTGGCGCAAATCAGAAAACCGAATGCCATGCCCGCGAGAATACGTTGCGTCCCTGCTTGTGGTCCCTGCTGTCCACGCCCTTGATCAGGTGGTGCGCGCGCAGGTGGTCATACGCATCCGTGTACCATTTGCTGCTGGGATAGTTATAGGCCAGCACGGCGCCGGTCTTGCGGGCCTGTTCCAGCAGTCCCATGTCCAGGTACACTTCCACCAGCCGTTCAAGCGCTTCGGGCACGTGGTTGGTGGTCTGGAAATCCTGCACCACGCGCTGGTAGCGCCCGGCGGCGGCGGGGTAGTCGTTCTGCTGCTGGTACCACCGGCCCACCAGCATTTCCTTGCCTGCCAGATGGTCACGGCACAGGTCGATCTTCAGCTGAGCATCACGGGCATAGGGGCTCTGGGGGAAGCGGGTGATGACTTCTTCCAGCGCGTCCATCGCCTCGATCGTGCCCTGCTGGTCACGCTGCACGTCGGCCACCTGCTCGTAATAGCACAGGGCACGCAGGTAGAAGGCATAGGCGGCATCGGCGCTGGTGGGGTGCAGTTCCAGAAAGCGGTCAAGCTGCTGCACCGCTTCGGGGTATTTGTTGAGCAGGTAGTTGGCATACCCTTCCATCAGCTGCGCATTGGCCGTGTACTGGGAATAGGGATAGTTGCGCTGCAGGGTATCGAACTGGTTGACCGAAAGCAGGTAACGGTCGGAACGCAGGGCATCGACGCCGTTATTGTACAATGTTTCGGCGGACCCCACGCGCGGGGCGCGTTCATTGATGCTGCTGGCGCTCTGGCCACAGGCGGCCAGCAGCCCGGCCAGGGGCACAAGAACCAGCCAGCGCGCTGGCACACGCGCGCCGCGGCCGGGCAGGGGAGAATAGTGTGATCTGCGTGCGAACATGCCAGCTCTTCCAGTTATGGAAGCTTTATATCATGTGCCGGGTGCGGGTGAAGTCTCCGCGTGCGGATTTCATGCGCCGGTATCATGCCGCGCGCGTCTGGGGGCGCGGGGCCGTGGCCCCCAGGGGGGCGCGATGCCAGTTTTCGGTGCTGGCAAACAGCTTGCGCAGCAGGCGGTTGTTGAGTGTATGGCCTGATTTGTGACCACGGAACTGGCCGCTGATCATGCCACCGGCCATATACAGGTCCCCCATCGCATCCAGCATCTTGTGGCGTACGAATTCATGCGGGTGGCGCAGGCCGGCGGGGTTGAGCACGCTGGCGCCGTTGACAACGATGGCGTTGTCCAGAGAGCCGCCGCGCGCAAGCCCAACGGAATGCAGGTACTCGATCTCGGGCTGCAGGACAAAGGTGCGTGCCATGCTCAGCGTCTGGCGGAACAGCTCGCCCTCCATCCGGGCGGCGTAACGCTGCTGGCCTATGGCGGCGGCAGGAAAATCGATGGAGATGTCGATCGCCAGCCCCGGCTGCGGGCCGGGGGAAAGTTCGACAAAGGCATCGCCTTCTTCCACCCGTATGGTACGGTCCACATGTATATGCTGGCGGGGGGCGGCCTGCGGGGCAATGCCCGCGCATTCCAGCAGAAAGACGAATTCGGCCGATGATCCGTCAAAGACCGGCATTTCCGGCCCGTCCACCTCAACAACGGCGTTATCGATGCCGCATCCGGCCAGCGCCGCCATGAGGTGTTCCACCGTGGCGATGCGTCCGCCCCGGTCCGGCTGGCCCAGCACCGTGCTCAGGCGCGTGTCCACCACATTGTCGTAACGGGCGGCAAGGGCGGGCAGGTCGGTATCGGTGCGGCGGAAGGTAATGCCGGTATTTTCCGGCGCGGGGGACAGGCGCAGGTTGATGCGTGAACCGGTATGCAGTCCCACCCCCACGCTGCTGATCGGCTGGCGGAGCGTATGCTGCATCTGCCCGTCCTGCTGTCGGGATGGCGGCAGGAAGGAAACATGTGTCTGTGGCGACATGCTGTTCATTGCCGGAATCCTTGGCGGGCGGGTTTGCGTAAGCACGGTGGCAGGCATGTTCCGCATGCTACTGCCTGGCCACGGCCCGCGATAGTCAAGGATTATTGCCTATTGTTACCTGTATCTGGCCCGGATGGCGCGGCCTGGTTCCGCCAGGCCGCGCGGCGTGCGCTCAGGACGAGCGGCGACGCAGGAAGGCGGGAATGTCCAGCCCGCCGTCATCCTGCGGGGGCGTGCCCCCGGTGGGCTGCTGCGGCGCGGGCTGGGCCTGCTGCGGCTGCACGGTGGGTTCGGCCCGCTGCTGGGGCGGGGCCTCGGGCTGCGGCTGGGTGGTGGAGTGGCGACGCAGCGCCCCGGTCACGATGCCGAACAGGCTGCGCGGGGCGGCGGGCGGCGGCTCGGGCGTGGGCTGCTTGGCGCTTTCCGTGAACAGGGGCGAGCGGGGGGAACCACTGCGCTGCGCCACATGCGGCGGCACGGCGTTGGGGGAAGGGGCCTGCGGCGCGGCCGGCCGTGGCGGTGCGGCCGCCGCGGCGGGCATGCCACCGGGCTGCGGCGCGCCGGGCAGCGGGGCCGCCTGCTGGACGGGGGCGCCAGCCGGGGCGGCGGGTGCCGCCGCCTGCGCCGTTGCGGCGGGCTGCGGGGCGGGCGCGGCTTCGGGTGCGGCCGCAGCGCGCGCGGGCGGATTGTCGATGCCCGTCGCCACCACGGAGACGCGGATGCGGCCGTTGAGCGAGGTATCGATGGCGGAACCGAAGATGATGTTGGCGTCTTCCGCCACTTCCTCACGGATGCGGTTGGCCGCCTGATCCACCTCGAACAGGGTCAGGTCCTCGCCGCCGGTAATGTTGATCAGCAGGCCCTGCGCGCCCGCCATGGACGTATCTTCCAGCAGCGGGTTGGAAATCGCGTCCTCGGCGGCGGCCACGGCGCGGTTTTCGCCCTCGGCCTCGCCCGTGCCCATCATCGCCTTGCCCATTTCCGCCATGATGGTGCGGATGTCGGCAAAGTCCAGGTTGACCAGCCCCGGCGCCATCATCAGGTCGGTCACGCCGCGCACGCCCATGTACAGCACGTTGTCCGCCATCTTGAAGGCGTCTTTCCAGCTCGTGCGCTCATTGGCCAGCCGGAACAGGTTCTGGTTGGGAATGACGATCAGCGTATCGACAAACTGCTGGAGTTCGGCAATGCCCGCTTCCGCCGACTTGGAGCGGCGCTGCCCCTCGAACGTGAAGGGCTTGGTCACCACGCCCACCGTCAGGATGCCCCGCTCGCGCGCCATGCGGGCGATGACGGGGGCCGCCCCGGTGCCGGTGCCCCCGCCCATGCCGGCGGTGATGAACACCATGTGCGCGCCGTCCAGATGGCGTGACAGTTCATCGCACGCTTCCTCGGCGGCGGCGCGGCCGATCTCGGGCTTGGCGCCGGCGCCAAGCCCCTGCGTCAGGTGGGGGCCAAGCTGGATGCGGCGGTCGGCGCTGCTGTGGGAAAGCTGCTGCGCATCGGTGTTGGCAACAACGAATTCCACCCCCTGCAACTGCGAATGGATCATGTTGTCCACCGCATTGGTACCACCGCCGCCAACCCCGATCACAGTGATGCGGGGCGTGAAATCGGAATGATTCTGTTGCGGGATGGTCAGGTTGAGGGTCATGCTTGGCTCCCGATGGATTGGGGTAGGCGTGCGGGCATTCTAGTAGTCAAAGTACAATAAATGGTTTCCGTACAAGTTTATACCCTGTCACGGATGAAATCTACAAAACGTCTCACAAGGCTGTCAGGCCGCGCGTCGCGCGTGTCAGGTTCGCCCATTTCATCGGCGGCACCGGCCGCCCAGGCCAGCAGCCCCGCCGAGGTGGAGAACATCGGCCACGTTGCCGGGTTTTCCGGCAGGCCCACAATCCGGCGCGGGCGGCCAAGCCGGACCTGACGGTTGAGGATGCGCGCCGCCATCGGCCCGATTCCCTCCAGCAGTGAGCCCCCCCCCGTCAGGATGACCCGCCCGTCGGATGCGGGGCCGACTGCGGCCATTTCCAGCCTGTCACGTACCATTTCCAGGGTTTCCTCGACACGGGGGTGAATGATCGAGACAATCTTTGCCCTTGGAATTTTGACGTAATGATGGTCGTTGTCCCCGATCAGCTGCACAAGGATCGGGTCATGGTCGTCGCCCGCCAGCAGTTCGGCCGAGCCGTGGATGGTCTTGAGCCGCTCGGCATTGTCGATCGAGGTGGACAGCCCGTGGGCGATGTCGCGCGTGATGTGCAGCCCGCCCACCGGAATCGTCGCGGTATGGAGCAGCCGCCCCTCGCCAAACACGCCGATCGAGGTGGTGCCGCCGCCCATGTCCACCACCGTGGCGCCCAGGTTGCGTTCGTCCTCGTTCATCACCGCAAGGCCGGAGGCAAGCGGGGAGGAGACCATGCCCTCGATCTTGAGTTCAACGCGCGAGAGCACCGCCTCCAGGTTGCGCAGCGCCGTGGTGTTGGCGTCGATCACATGCAGGCGGGCCGAAAGCAGGTCACACAGGTGGCCACGCGGGTCGAGCACTTCCTGCGTGTCGTCCACCGCGTAGTCCAGCGGCAGGGTATGGATCGCCGAACGCCCTTCGGACAGGGCGCGGGCGCGGGCTTCGGCAATAATGCGGCTGACATCGGTTTTCGTGATCTCGCGCCCGCCTATGGGCCAGCGCGCGTTGATGTGCCGGCTTTCGGGATGGCCACAGGACAGGTTCACGAAAATGGAGTCCCGGCGTTCCGTCGCCATGTCCTCCGCCTGCGCCACGGCGGCGCGGATGGCGCTTTCCGCCTCGCGCAGGTCCACGATCCCGCCCGAGCGCACCCCGTGCGAACGCCGCCACCCGTGGCCCAGGATGCGGATGGTATTGTCAGGCTCCCCCCGCCCGATCAGGCAGACGATCTTGGTCGAGCCGATATCAAGCACGCTGAACGGCCCCGTCCGCAGCCTGCGCGTGGGCGCGCGTTCGGTCGCGGGCACAAGGGCTGTGGCCGCACGGGCACGGGGTGCGCGCGCGGGCAGGCCGCCCGGCCCCTTTATGGCTGGTAGGGGGGGTGTGGCTGCCGTGCGTGTTGCGGGAAGGCCCGCCTTGAGCGGTCCCGGCGCTGGATAGGTCATGCCCGCCTCCGTCTTGGGCCGGTATCAGGTGAAGAAAGCCATGGCGCATCAGGCGCCTGCAGGCCCGTCGGGTCCGCCTGTGGCTGCGAGTCGCCCTTGTCGCGCTCATTGTCGTTCGGGGCAAGGGGGGATTCGCGTATGATCAGGCGGTCGGGCAGGCGCATGTCGATGGCGATGACCGGCCGATCCAGTATTTTGATATTTTCCTGCAATTGTGCAAGCCGCTTCAGGGCCGCGACTTCCTGCCCCTCGGGCAGCAGCACGGTGGTGCCGTTGCGCAGGGTCAGGTTCCACCGGCGCTGGCCCACGCGTGATGCCGCCACCACATGGGCGCGGACTTCGGGCTGGGCGGAGAGTTCATCAATCAGGGCGGCGGCGGCCGTGTTGGCATCCGGCCCCACCACCAGCGGCAGCTGCATGAAGGCTTCCGCATCCTTGCCGGTCATGCCCTGGTCGCGCACCTGTCGGCCCTCACGGTCGATCAGCATGAAGTGACCGTGGTTCTGCCATACGGCAAAGGGGCTGCGTTCGAACAGGTGGATGATGATGGTGCCCGGCAGGTGCCGCTCCACCACGGAATGGTCGACAAAGGGCAGCGCATCAATGCGTTCGCGCGCGGCGGTGATGGAAAAGCCCAGGATGAAATCCCCCGTCCGCACCCCCAGCGCCTGCTGGAGTGCCGCCTGACTGGTCAGCACGCAGCCGGTCACGTCAATTTCGGTAATGCGCAGCGGCAGCATGTTGATGATGCGCGCGCGCAGGGCGGCGAACCGCTCATCGGACCCGACATGCCGCAATGCCGTCATCCCTCCGGTCCCCAGCGCCACCACCGCCACCAGCACCAGCAGCGGCCGCAGCAGGCGCTTCTGGCGGCGCAGGAAGATGGAAAGCCGCGATGGGCGGTCATTGCTGTCGGTCGGTCGCCTCATGTACGGCAGGTCGCGTGGTCGATCATCCACTGGCACAGGGTGGCGTAATCCATGCCGCAGTATGCTGCCTGTTCCGGCAGGAGGGACGTGGGCGTCATGCCCGGCTGCGTATTGGTTTCCAGGATGACCAGCCGCCCCGGCGCCTCCGCGCCCGCCGTGTCATCATAGCGGAAATCGGTGCGGCTGGCCCCCCGGCAGCCCAGGGCGCGGTGGGCGGCCAGTGCCAGGTCGCAGGCCCGGGCGAAGGCTGCGGGATGGATTCGCGCGGGCAGTTCGTGGCGGGAGCCACCGGCGGCGTATTTGGCCTCGTAGTCATAGAAGCTGGGGCCACTGGCGGCGGGCGTGATGTCGGTTACCGTCAGGGCGCGGTCATCCAGCACGCCCACGGTCAGTTCCCGGCCGGGGATGTATTCTTCCACCAGCACATGCGGGCCATGGGACCAGCCCCGTGCAATCGCGCCGCGGCGGTTGCTGCCCGCATGCACGATTTCCACCCCCACCGACGAGCCTTCATTGACCGGCTTGACCACATAGGGCGCGGGTAGCGGGTCGGCAGGTTCCAGTTCCGCCGGGGTCAGCAGCATGCCGGTGGCCACGGGCAGGCCGGCGGCGGCAAACACGGTGCGGGCGGCATCCTTGTTCATGGCCGTGGCCGAGGCGCGCACGCCGGAATGGGTGTAGGCAATGCCCATCCAGTCCAGCACGCCCTGGATCGCGCCGTCCTCGCCCAGGCGGCCATGCAGCGCGTTGAACACGGCATCCGGCCCGTAATCGCGCAGGTCGCGCACGATGGCCAGCAGGTCGGCGCCCGCGTCGATGCAGCGGACATCGTGGCCCAGCCCGCGCAGGGCCTCGGCCACGTTGCGCCCGCTGTTCAGGCTGACGTCGCGTTCGGCCGACAGGCCGCCCATCAGCACGGCAATCCGGCGGCACGTCATGCGGGTATTCCCTGCGTGGCGGGGGCCGGGCGGCCGATGCGCCGGATTTCCCAGCGCAGTGTCACGCCGGTATGGGCGTGCACGCGCTGGCGCACCGCGTCCCCCAGCCCTTCCAGGTCGGCGGCGGTGGCGTTGTCTGTGTTGAGCATGAAGTTGCAGTGTTTTTCACTCATCTGCGCGCCCCCCAGCCGCAGGCCGCGACAGCCCGCGGCATCAATCAGTTCCCATGCCTTCCGTCCCGATTCGTCGGGGTCGGGATTGCGGAAGGTGGACCCGCCGGTGCGCGCGCGTACCGGCTGGGCGGCCTCACGCGCGGTGCGGATTTCGGCAATGCGCTGGCGGATCACGGCGGGGGACGCGGGCAGTCCCGCCAGCCGTACCCGCACCACCACCGATTGTGGCGGCAGGGTTGCGTGCCGGTAGCTGAAATCCAGCGAGGCCGCGGGCAGGCGCAGGAGCCGCCCGTCGCGCGTGACCACTTCCACCCAGTCCAGCACCGCCGCCATATCCGATCCGTAGGCCCCGGCATTCATGGCTACCGCCCCGCCAATGGAGCCGGGAATGCCCGCCAGGAATTCCAGCCCCGCCAGCCCCGCTTCCGCCGCGTGTTCGGCCACCGTCATGTCCAGGCAGGCGGCCCCTGCAACCAGCCCGTCACCCTCACGCGTGAGGGTGGCAAAACCGCGCGCCAGCCGTACCACCAGCCCGTCAATCCCGCCATCGCGCACGATCACGTTGGAACACGCACCCAGCGGCAGGACCGGCACCTCCAGCGGCAGGCACTGCATGACCTGCGCCAGGTCCTCGGCGCTGGCGGGCTGGAACAGGAGTTCCGCAGCCCCGCCCACGCGGAACCATGTGCGCGCGCCAAGGGCGGCCTGCGGCGTAAGGCGACCGCGCGGGCGGCAGGCATCCGTGTCCAGGGCCCGGGCCCATTGCGGCAGGGGGGCGGTGTCGGTCATGAATGGGCATCCGCCTTCTGGGCCGGGGCATGGGCAATGCCCTGCAGTTCCGCCAGCTGGGCCGGCAGTGCCTGCGCCCAGTTGGTGATGCTGCCCGCCCCCAGGCAGACCACGAAGTCACCGGGCCGGGCAATGGCGTTGATCATCTCCGCCAGGTGTTCCGGGCCGGGCAGCGGCACGACGGAGCGGTGGCCCCGCTCGCGCAGGCCCTCGACCAGTGCGTCGCGGTCAATCCCCTCGATCGGCGATTCGCCCGCCGCGTACACATCGGCAATGATCACGGTGCCCGCGTCGTTCATGCAGGTGCAGAATTCATTGAACAGGCTTTTCAGGCGGGAATAGCGGTGCGGCTGCATCACCGCGATCACATTGCCCGCACCCGCCTGGCGCGCGGCCTTCAGCACGGCCGCGATCTCGACGGGATGGTGGCCGTAATCATCGATGATGGTGATGCCCCCGGTCTCGCCCGTGCGGGTGAAGCGGCGCTTGACCCCGCGGAAGGCGGCAAAGGCCGAGCGGATGGTCGCGTCGTCTATTTCCATCTCGGTGCCCACCGCAATCGCGGCCAGCGCGTTCTGCACGTTGTGGTGGCCCAGCATGGGCAGCCGGAACGGCCCCGCCCGGCGCGAGCGGTTGCGGTTGCGGTTGGTGATCACGACCTCGAACGTCGCCCCCAGCTTGTCGGTAATCACCTTTTCCGCCCGCACGTCGGCCTGGGGGGAGAAACCGTAGGTGATGATGCGGTGGTCCGACAGGCGCGGGATCATCTGCTGGACGGCCGGGTGGTCGATGCACAGCACCGCGAAACCGTAGAACGGGATGTTGGAGACAAACTGGTCATACGCCGCCTGCATGGCCTCTTCCGTGCCCCAGTGGTCCAGGTGCTCGGGGTCCATGTTGGTCACGACGGTAATGACGGAGGGCAGGCGCAAAAACGAGCCATCGCTCTCATCGGCTTCCACCACCATCCAGTCGCCCGAACCCATGCGGGTATTGGTGCCGTAGGCTTCGATAATGCCGCCATTGATGACGGTGGGGTCCAGCTTCGCCGCTTCCAGCACGGCGGCGACAAGGCTGGTGGTGGTGGTCTTGCCATGCGTGCCGCCAACCGCCACCGACCAGCGCAGGCGCATGAGTTCGGCCAGCATCTCCGCCCGCCGCACCACCGGGATCAGGCGCGCGCGCGCGGCCACCACCTCGGGGTTGTCGCGCTGCACGGCGGTCGATGTCACCACCACCTGCGCATTGCCCAGGTTGGCCGCGTCATGGCCGATGGTGACCGGAATGCCCGAGGCACGCAGGCGGGCGACATTGGCGCCCTCGGCAATGTCGGAACCCTGCACGGCATAGCCAAGCATGTGCAGCACTTCGGCAATGCCGGACATGCCGATGCCGCCGATGCCGACAAAGTGAATGGTGCCAATGGAAAGGGGCAGGGCTCTCATGGGGTCAGGTCTCCGTATTCGGGCAGAGGCGGGATCAGGCGGCGTGGGGCAGATCAGGCAGGCGGGATTCGATCATGTCGGCCAGACGGGCGGCGGCATCGGGGCGGCCAAGGCGGGCGGCGGCCTGCGCCGTGCGGGCCAGCAGGTCGCGGTCGGCCAGCAGGCTGACCAGCCGTTCTGTCAGGGTGTCGGCGGTGAACCGGGGCTGGCGGATCATCCATGCCGCCCCCGCATCGACCAGCGCCTGTGCGTTCGCACCCTGCTCGTCACGCGCGGCAATGGGCAGCGGCACCAGCAGCGACGGGCGGCCCGCCACCGTCAGTTCCGCCACCGATGACCCGCCGGCGCGGCCAATCACCAGATGCGCCGCATGCAGCCGCTCGGGCACATCGCTCAGGAACGGGGCGACGATGGCGGGAATGCCGGCTTCCCGGTAGGCGGTGCCGACACGCTCCACATCCTCGGCGCGGGCCTGCTGGGTCACCTGCACGCGCGCGCGCAGGGCGGGCGGCAGGGCGGCCAGGGCAGGGGGCACCACGTCGCTGAACACGCGCGCGCCCAGCGACCCGCCCCAGACCAGCAGGTTGATGACTCCGTTGGAGGGGACATAGCCCTCCCCACCCAGTGCCGCGATGTCGCGCCGCACGGGCATGCCCGTCTCGGTGGCGGGCACGCGCGCGGGTACGCCGGCCACCACGGGGAAGGACGTGGCGATCCCGTCCATCCTGCCCGCCAGGAAGGCATTGGCCTTGCCCAGTACCGCATTGCCTTCATGCAGGAACAGGAGGGGCCGCCGGCCTTTGGGCAGCAGGCTGCCCGCCAGCAGCGGCGGCACGGACGGATACCCCCCGAAGCCGATGATGGCGGCGGGCCGCAGGCGCGCCAGTATGCCCCGTGCCTGCATCGTGCCGCGTGCCAGCGCCAGGGCGGCGCGCGTGGCGCGCACCACCCCGCGCCCGGCAATGCCCGCGCCGGGCAGGACAAACTGCTGGCGCCCGGCAAAGACGCCCGTCCTGCGCGTACCGGCCCGCCGGTCGGTCATGAGGATGATGTCATGCCCCCGGCGCACCAGTTCACAGGCCAGGGCTTCGGCGGGAAAGAAGTGGCCGCCGGTACCACCGGCCGCGACGGCAATGCAGTGACGGGTCATGACGGGACTTTCTGCGATGGTGGTGGAGAGGAGGCGGAGCCGAACAGCAGGTCATCCCCCACCCGGTTGCGGGTCAGGGCCAGCACCATGCCGATTGTAAGCGCAACCGACATGGCAGAGGAACCACCATAGGAAATGAAAGGCAGCGTCATGCCCTTGGTCGGGATAAGGTGCAGTGTCGAACCCATGTTGACGAAGGCCTGCAGCCCGAACCCCGTGACCAGCCCCGCCGTGGCCACCGCGATGAAGGGGTCCTTTTCATGCAGCAGCTTGAGCAGCGTGCGGATGACGATGGTGGCGAACACACCGATGATGAACAGGCACACCAGCATGCCGAATTCCTCCCCCGCCACGGCAAACACGAAGTCGGCATGGGCGTCGGGCAGCAGGTCCTTCACCCGCCCCTCGCCGGGGCCACGGCCCAGCAGGCCGCCATTGCCAAAGGCGCGCAGCGCGGTATCGATCTGGTAATGGTCCCCCACGGCGGGGTGCAGGAAGCGTTCCACGCGCGAACGCACGTGCGGAAAGACCATATACGCCCCCACGAACGCCGCCGCCATGCCGGCCACCCCGGCCCCCACCAGGAACAGGCTCATCCCGTCCAGGAAGAGCTGGGTCAGGAACACCGTGGTGATCACGCTCAGCATGCCGATATCGGGCTGGGACTTGAGCAGGAACAGCACAAGCCCGAACAGCCCGAGGGAGATGGCCATGCCGGGAAAATAGGCCTTCACCCCGCGCCGGGTCAGGAGCCAGGCCGTGATCACGGCAAAGAACGGCTTGAGGAATTCCGACGGCTGGACCGACATCATGGGCAGCGCGATCCATCGCCGCGCGCCCTTGATCTCGATGCCATGCACAAGGGTCAGGAACGTCGCCCCCAGCGCCAGCACGAATCCGATCCACGCCGTAAGCCGCACCCCGCGCAGGGACAGCAGGGACGTGGCCATGACGATAAACAGCGCAAGGACCAGGAAGCAGACCTGCTTGAAGATGAACATGTCGCGCGAGGCACCGATGCGCACCGCCACCGCCGGGCTGGCCGCCAGCATCAGGATATAGCCGAACCCGATCAGGATGCCCACGCAGATCAGCGTGACCCGGTCGATGCTCCGCCACCACTTCGCCACCCATGAGGTGTTTATGCGCGACAGGCCGCTCATGCGCCCGTGGGTCCGCCCGCCGTGCCGTCCAGATCCCGCACCAGTGCCGCGAAATGCGCGCCGCGTGCCTCAAACCCGCTGAACTGGTCAAAACTGGCGCAGGCGGGAGAGAGCATGACCACATCAACCCCCAGTGCCCGCGCAGCCTCCCGCGCTTCGGGCACCGCGCGTTCCAGCGTGTGGACGATGCGATGGGGCACGCCATGGCGGGTCAGGGTTGCCGCCAGAACCGGGGCGTCGCGCCCGATCAGCAGCGCCAGCGCCACATGGCCGAACAGGGGGGCCAGTTCCTCTATCCCGCCCGCCTTGGCCGTGCCGCCCGCAATCCAGACCAGCCGGTCGTGGCAGGCCAGGGCGCGCGCGGTCGCATCGGCATTGGTGGCCTTGCTGTCATTGATGAAGCGCACGGTGCCAATCCGGCCCACCAGCTTCTGCCGGTGGTCCAGCGCGCTGAATGTGGCAAGCGCGCCCTCCACCGCCGCGCGCGGCATGCCCAGATGCAGCGCCATGGCCGTTGCGGCGGCCGCGTTCTCGCGGTTATGGGTGCCGGGCAGGTCGGTGGCACCGTCCAGGCCGGCGATCACGCCGCTATGGTCGCACAGCGCATGGTCCGTGCAGTAATAGTCGCACTGTTCCACATCCGCCCCGCTTACGCAGGCAATGCGCACGCGGGTTGCGGCCAGCCCGCGGTGGATGCGTGCGTAATCGGGCAGGGTCGCGCCCAGCACCGCCAGGTCGCCCGCGTGCTGGTGGTCGAATACATGCAGCTTGGCTGCGGTATAGCCCGCCATGTCGCCATGGCGGTCAAGGTGGTCGGGTGTCAGGTTGAGCAGGCAGGCGGCACTGAAATGCAGCTGTTCCAGGCGTTCGAGCATGTAGCTCGACATTTCCAGCACGTACACCCCGTCATCGGGCAGGAGCGGCAGGGCAAGGGCGGCGGGGCCAAGGTTGCCACCCGCCGCCACCGGTATGCCGCAGCAGGCCAGCATATGGGCCAGCAGGACCGTGGTGGTCGATTTGCCATTGGTGCCGGTAATGCCCGCGAACCGTGCCCGGCTGCCCGCCGCCCGCACGGCGCGGAACAGCAGTTCCGCATCCGACACGATCGGCACCCCGGCCTCCACCGCCATGCGCGCCAGCGGGTGCGGGCTGGGCAGGATGTGGGGAATGCCCGGCGAAAGGACCAGACCGGCAAGCCCGACCATGCCGGTGAAGGGGGCAAGCGTCAGCCGCTCATGGGCGGGCAGGGCATCACGGCTGGCGGCATTGTCATCCCATGCCTGCACGCTGGCCCCCATGGCCAGCAGGGCGCCCACGGCCGCGTTGCCGTTGCGGCCCAGCCCGGCCACCCCGTAATGGTGGCCGGCGAACAGGGTGGGGGGGAAGGACGTGCTCACCGCAGTTTCAGCGTGGCCAGACCACACAGCCCCAGCACGATGGACACGATCCAGAACCGGATCACGATCTTGGATTCCGCCCAGCCCTTTTTCTCGAAATGGTGGTGCAGCGGCGCCATCAGGAAGACCCGCCGCCCGGTGCGCTTGTACCAGAACACCTGGATGATGACCGACAGTGTCTCCACCACGAACAGCCCGCCCACGATGCACAGCACCAGTTCATGCTTGACCGCAACCGCTACCGCCCCCAGCGCGCCGCCCAGCGCCAGCGATCCCGTATCGCCCATGAACACGGCGGCGGGCGGCGCGTTGAACCACAGGAAGCCAAGCCCCGCGCCCACAAGCGCCGAGCAGAACACCCCGAGTTCCCCCGTGCCGGGCACGGCATGCAGCTGCAGGTAATCGGCAAAGACGTGGTTGCCCACCAGGTAGGAAATCAGCGCGAACACAAGGGCCGCCACAATGACCGGCACGATGGCCAGCCCGTCCAGCCCGTCGGTAAAGTTCACGGCATTGCCGAATCCCGTAATCGTGATCATCGCGAATAGCGGGAAGGCGTAGCCCAGCGGCAGCAGCAGGTCCTTGACGAACGGGAAGGCAAGGTGGTTGGCAAGCTCCGGCGGCATCATGTGTTCCAGCCAGATCCCGCCAAGCAGCGAGGCCCCGAACTCGCACCCCAGCCGCATCCGCTTGGATACGCCATCGGTATTGCGGCGCGAGAGCTTGAGATAGTCATCGGCAAAGCCCACCGCGCCAAAGGCCAGCGTGACCAGCATCACCGCCCACACGAACCCGTTGGTCAGGTCAGCCCACAGAAGGGTGGAGCCGAACAGCGACAGCAGGATCAGCACGCCGCCCATGGTGGGGGTGCCCACCTTTTCGATCAGGTGGCGCTCCGGCCCCAGCGCGCGGATGGGCTGGCCGCCACGCTGGATGCGGCGCAGCTGCGCGATCAGCGGGTTGCCCAGGCACAGGCTGATCACCAGCGCGGTCAGGCACGCGGCCCCGGCGCGGAAGGTGATGTAGCGGAACAGGTTGAACACGGATGTATGGGCCGTGGCATGATGCTGGAACAGGTCATACAGCATCAGGCCGGTCCCACCCGGGCATCATCGGCCTGCAGGCTGGCAACGACGTGGCGCATGCGGCTGCCAAGGCTGCCCTTGACCATGACCGTGTCACCCGCGCGCAGGGCCGCGCGCACCAGGGGGGCAAGCTGTCCGGAATCAGGGGTCCATGCCCCCCGCAGGGAAGGAGGCAGGGTATCGAAGAGTGTTTTCATATTCGGGCCGCAACAGAAGACGATATCCGCGTTCGCGCGGACGGCAGGGAGAAGGGAGACATGCTCATGCCCCGCAAACGCGCCCAGTTCAAGCATGTCACCCAGAACGGCGACACGCCGCCCCGGCGCCACCAGGCCCAGAAGGTCCAGCGCCGCCTGAACGGATGCGGGGGAGGCATTGTAGCTTTCATCCAGCAGGGCAACCTTGTCCTGCATCACCTTTGTCATGGCGCCACGCCCGGCACCGGGGCGGAAGGTGGCCAGCCCCGCCACCGCGCGCGCCATGTCCGCCCCGGCCGCACACGCCGCCCCCAGTGCCAGCATGGCGTTGGCGGCCATGTGCCGGCCCGGCGCGCTGACATGCGCCTCCCCCACCCAGCCGGGCAGGCGCAGGCTGAAATCGCTGCCTGTTGCGGTGGCCCGTACGGGACCGGGCACGATGGCGCAGCCTTCACCCGTGCCCGCCCGCCATACCGTGGCGCCGGCCTGTGCCGCATTGCGCTCGAAAAATGCCTGCCCGCTCACGCCATCGGGGATGATGCCGATGCCGCCCCTGTGCAGGGCCAGCAGGATCTCGGCCTTCTCGCGCGCTATGGCCTCCACGCTGCCCATAAGCCCGAGATGGGAGGAGGCAACCGTGGTCACCACCGCCACGTCGGGCCGCACCATGGCGGCCAGCGGCGCGATCTCGCCTGCGTGGTTCATCCCGATCTCACACACGCAGTAGGCCGCACCCGCGGGCAGGCGCGCCAGCGTAAGCGGCACGCCCCAGTGGTTGTTGTAGGATGCCACGGCGCAATGCGTGGGGCCGCAGGCGGCCAGTGCCGCGTGCAGCATGTCCTTGACCGATGTCTTGCCCACGCTGCCGGTCACGGCCAGCATGCGGCCCCCAAAGCGCGCGCGGGCGTAACGCGCCATGGCCTGCATGGCGGCCAGCGTGTCGTCCACCCGCAGGATGCGCGGGTCCGTGCCACAGTCCTCATGTGCCACCACGCAGGCGGCACCGGCTTCCAGTGCGCGGGCCACATGGTCATGCCCGTTGCTGTTTTCGCCCCGCAGCGCGATGAAGATGTCGCCCGGATGTAGCGTGCGCGTATCGATCGAGACGCCGGTGCCGGCAATATCGGTGCCGGAGGCGGCTGCGAAATGCCCCGATGTGGCGGCCAGCAGGTCCGCGCGGTTCCATAACAGTGTCATTCGGTCCCCAACAGGTCACGGATTACCGTGGCATCATCAAATGGCAGCACGTCGTGGCCGATCGTCTGGCCCTGTTCGTGGCCCTTGCCCGCCACCACCATCACGTCGCCCGGGCCCAGCAGTCCCAGCCCCGCCGCGATGGCCTGCCGCCGGTCACCAATCTCGATCGCACCGGGGGCGGCAGCCATGATGGCGGCGCGGATGGCGGCGGGCTGCTCCGTGCGCGGGTTGTCATCGGTCACGATCACCCGGTCGGCCAGACGGGTCGCGATCTCGCCCATGACCGGGCGCTTGCCCCGGTCGCGGTCCCCGCCCGCGCCCATCACGATCACAAGCCGGCCCGGCGTGTGGGGGCGCAGGGAGCACAGCAGGCGTTCGATGGCATCGGGCGTGTGGGCGTAATCGACATAGGCGGCGGCCCCGCTGTCCAGCACCGCCGCCCGTTCCATCCGCCCGCGCACGCCATGCAGGCGGGGCAGCAGGCTGACGGCGTGGTCGGCCGCCCCTTCATCGCGGCCCGCCATGGCGCAGGCCAGCAGCATGTTGTCCACCTGGAAACGGCCGACCAGCGGCACTTCCATTTCCCGCGCGCCCGCCGGGGTCATGACATGCAGGACCTGGCCTGCGGGCGTGGGCCGCGCATCCAGCAGCCGCAGGGTCCCGCCCCGCAGGCCGGTGGTGCGCAACACCAGACCGCGCCGGGCGGCAATCGCGCGCAGGGCGGCGCAGGTGGCGTCGTCCATGTCGGCATTGAAGGCGGCAATCCCCCCTTCGGGCAGCACCGTGTCGAACAGGCGCAGCTTGGCCGCGCGGTAGTGTTCCGTCGTGCCGTGATAGTCCAGGTGGTCGCGCGTCAGGTTGCTGAAACCCGCCGCGTACGGGGCCAGACCGTCCAGCCTGCGCTGTTCCAGCCCGTGTGAGGAGGCCTCGATCGCCACATGTTCCACCCCCGCCTGCGCCATGGCGCCCAGCAGGGCCATAAGCCCCACGCTGTCCGGCGTGGTCAGCACGGGGCCGCAATCGGGCAGGGGGCAGGGAGCCACGGCCCCCAGCGTGCCGATGGTGCCCGCGGGCAGCGCCTGCACTGTCCAGATCTGGCGCAGGAATTCCGCCGTGCTGGTCTTGCCGTTGGTGCCGGTGATGGCGGCGATATGCGCGGGCACGCGGGGCGTCAGCGCGCGCGCGATGCGGGCAAGGGCCGCGCGCGCATCCGCCGCCACAAGGTACGTCGCATCCGGTGGCGGGGTAAAGCCGGGGTCGGCCTCCAGCAGCACGGCCGCCGCCCCCTGCGCGTGGGCCTGCGGGATATAGGCGCGCCCGTCCCGGTGCGTGCCGCGCAGGGCGGCGAAGATCATGCCCGGCCCCGCCTGGCGGCTGTCGGCCGTAATGCCGTGGATGTCACACGCGCGCGCGGTTGCGGGCAGCGCGATGTCCAGGCCCGCGCGACGGAGGAGTTCAGGCAGCAGCATCCGTTTCAACCCCTGTCATGCACGCGGTGGCCGGGCGGGCCGGGCAGGTCGTTGGCGGCATGTTCCGTATGGCCCGCAAGCTGGGCCGCCTGTGCCGCGTCATGGCTGCGGGCGGCGTGGCCGCGCGGGTGGGCTGTGGCCTCGGTTTCGCGCTCATGTTCATGCAGGCGGGCGGTGCCGGGGTCATTGCCCGGCCCCAGCGCGCGGTAGCCGCGTGGCACGGCGGGCTTCATGGGAATGGCCAGCGCGGCCTCGATGGCGGTCTCATGCTGCGTATCGGGGAACAGCCCCAGCATGGGCGCGATGCGCGTGATCATGTGCGATGCCGTGGGGGCCGCGTTCCATCCCGCCGTGGTCCAGCCGTGGGTCTGGGCGGTGGGCTTGGGGCTGTCCAGCATGACATAGATGGCGTAGCGCGGCGCGTTCATGGGGAAGATACCGGTAAAGGCCGAGACGTTGACATGCTTGAGATAGCCGCCATGCGGGCCGATCTTTTCCGCCGTGCCGGTCTTGCCCCCTACATAATAGCCCGGTGATTCCGCCTTCTGTCCCGTGCCCTTGGCCACGTCCAGCCGCAGGATCTTGCGCAGGATGTCGGAATTGGCGGCCGAAATCAGCCGCTCCGCATCGGGGGGGATGGTCTGGCCGGCATCGGGCGCGCCATCGGTGGCATCGGCGCTGGCGGCCTGGCCTGCCACCAGCGTGGGCCGGAGCAGGAAGCCGCCATTGGCCGTGGCCGCCGTGCCGCGCACGATGGAAAGCGGCGGCTCGGCCACGCCATGGCCGAACGCCACGGTCATGGTGGTGGACACGCCCCAGTTGGCGACAGAGGGGATGATGGGCCGCCCGGCTTCGGGCAGTTCGATCGGCACGCGCGAGAAGAAGCCCATCCGTCGCAGCCAGTCCTGCTGGCGCGCGGCACCCGCGTCCAGGGCGATGTGGGCGGCGGCGGGGTTGGAGGAATAGGCCATCACCTCGGGCAGGGTCAGCCACGGGTCGAAATGGTCACTTTTCATGTCCGAGATGGTGAAGCGCCCGATCTTGATCGGCGTGCTGGAAAAGCGGTCCCAGATATGGGCCACCCCTTCCTGCAGCGCCATGGCGGTGGTCTGGAGCTTGAAGGTCGAGCCGGGTTCGTACATGCCCGTCACGGCGCGGTTGAAGCGGGCATCGGGTGCGGCGCGGCCAAAATCGTTGGCGTCGTAATCGGGCAGGCTGACCATGGTTATGATCTCGCCCGTATGCACGTCCATCACGATGGCGCAGGCGCCGATGGCCTGGAACATGTCCATGGCGGCCTGAAGCTCGTCATGCACAACGTTCTGCACGCGCACATCCACCGACAGGCGCAGCGGCGTGCGGTCCGCGTCCAGCCGCCTGTCAAAGAAGCGCTCGACCCCCGCCACGCCGTGGTCGTCAATGTCCACCCCGCCCAGGATCTGCGCGGCAACCCGGCCCATGGGGTAGCGGCGGCGCTCGCCGGGTTCGAAATAGATGCCGGGAATGCCCAGGTTGTTGACCGCCAGTTCCTGTGCGGGGGAAATGTCACGCGCCAGGTACACGAACTGCTTGTTGAGCGACAGCCGCCGCCGGGTCTCGGCTTCGTCCAGCGTGGGCAGCGCGCCCTTCAGCTTATGCGCCGCATCCGCCGCGTCGATCATTTCCTGCGGGTTGGCATAGACCTGCGCCACGGGCAGCGACATGGCCAGCACCTGCCCCGTGCGGTCGATGATCGAGGCCCGGTGCACCTGCGGCAGCGCCACATCCCCCGCGATCATCCCCTTGGGGTCGCTTTTGGGAATGGGGGGGACCTGCGGGGCGATCTGCTGCTGCTGGGGCGGCATGGGCCGGATGATGGTGGCGACCGTAAGCTTGATGCCAATGGCCAGGAACAGGATACAGAACACCCCCGCCACAACCAGCAGCCGCGCATGCATGCGCTGCTGCGCCAGGCGGGCACGCATGCCTCCCGTTACGGGCCGGGAAGCCTGCGCGCCCTGGGCGGTTGGGTCATGGGGGAAGAGGTTCATTTATGTTCCGGGCCGACAAGCCGGTCGAGGGGTGGGTATCAGTTGCTGACGGGCACCGGGGGCGGCAGGGCGGTCACATGCGGCGTGCCCAGCGAACTGCCACCCATCAGGCGCGGGGCCGCCGGGTGCCACGCCGCATCCGCTATGTTCGCGGCACGCGGATGGTAGCTGGCGGTGGTCACATGCGGGGTGGGGACAAGACTGTCACGCAGGCCGGGGGCGTGGGGCGTGTCCACCGCCGCCACGCGCTCGGGCGGGCGGGGGTGTTCCACCACGCGCGGGGCGGGGCGGATGTCGTTCTGCGCCAGCGCGCGGGCCAGCGCGTCATGCGCCACGGGCTGCGGTTCGGCATGGCGGGGGGCAGGAGCGGGGACCGGCGCGCGGGCCACCTGGACGGGCGCCGGGGCCGGGGGCACGGCGGGGGGCGCATGTACGGGCAGCGCCACGGCGGTCTCGTGCGGCGTTTCCTGTACATGGTCAGCCGCCAGCGTCGCCACCATGGTGGCGCGCGGCGCGGGGACGGGCCGGACGGACGGGCTGCCCACGGCGGGCAGGTGATCGGTCAGGGCGGACATCTGCACGAACTGGGCGGGCGTGACCGGCTGCAGTCCCCTGTCGTAACGGCTGGCAAGCGTGCCCAGGCGGTCGGGCTGGTTCAGCATCGCCCATTCGGCGCGCAGCATGGCCGTCTGGGAACGGGTATGTTCCGTCTGTTCCACGATCTGGGCAATCTGGTGGTCAAGCGCGGTGGTCTGCTGCTTCTTGTCATACAGAAACAGGCCAGACACCGCTGCCACCATGGCAAAGAAGAGGGTGACTAACCGACTCATCCGGCAGGGTCCGATTCTGGCAGGGGGAGGGGGGCAATGCATTCCAGCGCGCGCAGTCTTGCGCTGCGTGCACGCGGATTACGGCGGGTTTCTTCTTCTCCGGGCCGGATGGGGCGTCCGGTCAGGAGCCTGAAGCCTGTTGGCCCCGCGCGCTGTGTCATGGCGCGGGGGTCATGGCGGGAGGGGGCGGGGGTGCGGCCCGCGGCAAGCGCCATGGCCTGCTTGACCAGCCTGTCCTCCAGCGAATGGAATGACACGACGACCAGCCGCCCGCCCGGGGCCAGCAGGCGCGGGGCCTCTTCCAGCACGCGCCGGATCTGGCCCAGTTCGTCATTGACGTGAATGCGCAGGCCCTGGAACGTGCGTGTGGCCGGGTCGATGCCCGAACGGTCGGGCCGGACGACCGAGCGCACGACATCGGCCAGCTGCGTGGTGCGCAGCAGCGGGGCTTCGGCGCGGGCGGCCACGATGGCACGCGCGACCCGGCGCGAGAGCCGTTCCTCCCCATAATGGTAGATGATGTCCGCCAGTTCGTCCTCGGGCAGGGTGTTGACCACATCGGCCGCCGTGGGGCCGGTATCCCCCATGCGCATGTCCAGCGGCCCGTCCATGCGGAAGGAGAAGCCGCGCTCCGCCTGATCGATCTGGTAGGACGATACCCCCAGGTCCAGTACGATCCCGTCCACCCGCGCCACGCCCGCTTCCGCCAGCAGGGCCGCCATGCCGGCAAAGCCGCCATGGAGCAGGTGCAGCCGGGGCGTGCCATCGGGGGCCGTACAGGTGTGGGCGAGCGCCTGCCCGCGGGCGATGGCGGCGGGGTCGCGGTCGATCCCCCAGAGCTGGCAGGCGCATGACGCCAGGATGGCGCGCGCATAGCCGCCGCCGCCAAACGTGCCATCGACGTACCGGCCACCGTCGCGCGGGGCAAGGTAGTCCATTACCTCGGCCAGCATCACGGGCACATGTCCGGGGTCATGGGGGGGGAAGGCCGCATTCATGATGGCGTATCCGTCCGTACGGCGCCGCGGCCCGCCGTCAGGGTGCGGGCGCGGGCGCGGGCGGCGGTGCGGCGTTCCTCCGCCGCCTGCGGGTTCCAGATCTGGAACGTACGGCCCAGCCCCATGAACGTGACCTGATCGGTCAGGCCGGCATGGCCGCGCAGGGATTCGGGCAGCAGGATGCGGCCTTCCCTGTCCGCCTCGAACGGGTAGGCATCGGCGTAGAGCGCGGTGGCGAGGTCGTCATGGTCTTCGGAAAAAATGTCCATTTCATCCAGCGGGCGGGTCAGTGCGGCAAAGGCATCGGCGGGCCATGCCTCAAGGCAGGGATGCAGATGGGACGGACGCAGGATGGCCAGCGGTTCGCCCGATTTGGCCCTGGCACGCAGCGCCGTGCGGAATGCGGAGGGGATGGAAACCCGTCCTTTTGCATCCAGCCGGTTGAGGTGTGTGCCCAGGAATACACTCACGCTGCGCGATGCCCTCCCTTGGCATGAATTTCAGGAGCCGTGGATTGCGTGCCTGCGAGGACCGCCCGTGGGCCGCAGCCATCCTTATCCGGCATGCGCATGGGATAACATGGGATTTCATGGGCGGTCAATTAAAGATGTAGGAAAGATGGCTGAAAACTACTGCTATTTCAGCACAGACACGCCGCATGGCAGGTAAAGAGCCCAATTGGCATGCAATATGGCAGCAATGTGCCGTGTTTATGGTTTGTTCTTTATTGTTAATACTTGTAAACAACTCTGGGTAGAGTAGCCCTGTGGCGGGCCGATGCGATGGAAACAGGAAAAAATGCCAGACGGTCTGTAAGCCGGGTTCTGTCCGCCCTAAGGCGGGGCGATCATTCCTCTGAGATGGGCCTTGCGGCACACCTTGCGCGACCAACCCGAACGACGGGGCGGAAAACCCCTGATGGCACCCTGCGGCCCATCCGCCGTTCCTATTCGGTCTTGCTCCCGGTGGGGTTTGCCCTGCCATCCATGTTACCATGCATGCGGTGCGCTCTTACCGCACCGTTTCACCCTTGCCCCCAACGCCACCCGCATTGCTGCGGGCACCGCCGTGGGGGCGGTCTGTTTTCTGTGGCACTGTCCCTGGGGTCGCCCCCGCCGGCCGTTAGCCGGCACCGTTTTTCCGTGGAGCCCGGACTTTCCTCCATCGCGTGGCGCAAACCACCCGACAGCGACCGCCCGACCGTCTGGCATGCGGAAACTGGCGGTGCATGCGCGCAGCGTCAAGCGATAAATGATACGGCGGCGTTCTGGTCATGCCCGCGCGCCCCTTTTTTTCCTGCCGGAGTGCCCATGCCCCAGCCCACGCCCCCCTCACGCCCCGGCCTGCTGACCCGCCTGCTGCTGGGTGGCATGAAATGGGCGGCGTCGCGTCGCCATGACGAAACCCCGCATACGCTGGAGGATATGCGCCGCAAGCTTGACCGCCCATGTTTTCCCATGGGGCTGTCGGCCCTGCAGGTCCGTCGTGTGATCGACTGCCGTGTGCCGGGCCATGCGGGCCTGCTGCCCGCGCGGTTATACGTGCCCTATGGCCGGGTGCATGGGGTGGTGCTGTTCATGCACGGGGGCGGGTACGTGCATTGCGGGCTGAACTCGCATCACGGCATATGCTGCAGGCTGGCGCGGCAGTCGGGTGCCGCGGTGCTGTCCATTGCCTACAGCCTGGCGCCTGAAAACCGTTTTCCCGTCGCGGTGGAGGACTGCTGGGCCGCCCTGCGGTGGCTGGCGGGGGAGGCCCATCGCTGGGGCGGGCCGATTGCGGTGGCGGGCGACAGCGCGGGCGGCACGCTGGCCGCCGTGCTGGCGCAGATGGCGCGCGACCGGGGCGGGCCGGAACTGGCCATGCAGCTGCTTTATTATCCCTCCCTCTATGGGGAGCGTGACGTGCCTTCGCGGGCGGCCTATGCCCATGGCTACGTGCTTTCGACCCGGCTTATGGAATGGTATGCGGAGCAGTATATCCGCACACCCGCCGACCTGTCCGATCCAAGGCTTGCGCCCATCTGCGCCCCCTCGCTCGCGGGGTTGGCGCCTGCGGTCATCGGGCTTGCGCAGTGTGATCCGCTGCATGACGAGGGCACGGGTTATGCCGCCGCCATGCAGCAGGCCGGCAGCCCGGCCCGGACCCGCACATGGCGGGGCACCGTGCACGGGTTCCTGAATTTCTATTCCGTCCTGCCCGCCGGGCGGGAGGCCATCCATTATGGCGCTGGCGCGCTGCGCGCCGCGCTGCGGGCGCGCGGCAAGGCTAGCGGGGCAGGGGGTGGAACACGCCCGGGCTCTGCCAGTCCGTCTGCGCCTTCTGGTCAATCCGGTCGATCTGGAGCGTGAACAGCTTGGGCAGGGTGTTGCGGTCACCGGGGCAGGTGCCGGAATGCTTTTCCATCACGTCGATATGCGTGGCGTCGGGCGGGTCGTTGCCGTTGAGCACGAACAGCAGGCAGTTGCCCGGTACGGCCGTCATGCCGTTATGGGTGACAAGGGTGCGGTAATGTTCGACCAGGGCGGTGTTATCGAACCAGCTTGTGCGTGAGAAGGTGAGCCTGTCCGCCGCCTGGTCCAGCCAGCCCATGCGGCCGACCACGAAAACAAGGGCCGCCATCGGCACGATCATGAGCACCCGGCGCACGATGCGCTGGCGCAGCGTGACCGGCCCGCGCCTGCGGGTCAGGCGCGGTGGCGGGGTGGGGGATGATGTGGCCATGGGGCTAGTTCTTCATGTCCTCATGCCACAGGTGCCCGGACTGGGAGAGCAGGTTGCGCGCCCCCTCCGGCCCCCATGTGCCGGCGGCATAGGGTTCCAGCGGGGCCTTGTTTTCCTTCCAGCCCTGCAGGATCGGGTCGATCCAGCGCCACGCGGCGGCTACCTCGTCACGGCGGATGAACAGGATCGGGTCACCACGCACCACGTCCAGCAGCAGCCGTTCGTAGGCATCGGGGTAGCGGATGTTGAACGCTTTTTCGAACTCGATGTTGATGTCGGCCTTGCGCAGGGCCAGGCTGTCGGTTGGCGTGGGGTCCTTGGTCGAGACCGAGAGCATCATCCCCTCATCGGGCTGGATGCGGATGATCAGGCGGTTGGCGTCGGGCCGGTTGGCGAAGATCGACCACGGCGCGCCACGGAACTGGATCACGATCTCGCTTGACTTCTCGGCCATGCGCTTGCCCGAACGCAGGTAGAACGGCACCGTGCCCCACCGCCATGTCAGGATCTCGGCCTTCAGCGCGACAAAGGTTTCCGTCTCGCTGGTCACACCTTCGCCCAGGTCCTCCAGGTAGCTGCCGACCGTGCGCCCGCCAATGGTGCCGCGCATGTACTGCCCGCGCGCGGTATAGATGGCCACGTCATCCGCCTCGATCGGCTTGAGGGCGTGCAGCACCTTCAGCTTTTCATTACGCACGCTGTCGGCCGCCAGTGATACGGGCGGGTCCATGGCCACAAGGCAGAGCACCTGCAGCAGGTGGTTCTGGATCATGTCGCGCAGCGCGCCGGAGCGGTCGTAATAGGGGCCGCGGTTTTCCACGCCCACGGTCTCGGCCGCCGTGATCTGTACGTAATCGATCGCATCGCACGACCACAGCCGCTCGAACACCGGGTTGGCGAAGCGCAGGGCGATCAGGTTCTGCACCGTCTCCTTGCCCAGATAGTGGTCGATGCGGAAGATCTGGTTTTCGGGGAAGTGGCGGCCCACGCTGTCATTGATCGCTTCCGCGCTGGCAAGGTCGGTGCCGATCGGCTTTTCCAGCACCACGCGCGACTGGGGCGTGATCAGGTCCTCGCGGCTCAGGTTCTCGCAGATCTGGCCATACAGGGCAGGGGAGGTGGCCAGGTAGTAGACCCGGATGCGCCCCGGCGGCACGCTGCCCAGCAGGGTCTGGAGCGTGGGCCAGTCGCTGTCCGCCTCCGCCCCGTTCAGGCTGACGTAATGGACCATGTTCACGAAGCGGGCGACGGTTGCGTCATCCAGCGCCTCGGGCTTGACATGTTCATGCAGGGCCGCCGTGGCGCGCTGCTGGTAGTCAGCGCGTGAAAGGGCGGAGCGCGCCGTGCCGATGATGCGGGAATCATCGGGGATCTGGCCGTCACGGTAACGGTGGTAGAGCGCAGGCAGCAGCTTGCGCATGGTCAGGTCACCTGTTCCGCCGAAAACGATGTAGTCAAAGGTCTCAACGGGGGGAAGATGTGCCATGGAAGGTGGCCTCCTGCCTGTATCGGTGTGCCATGACTGCCGGTGGCACGCATGGGGATGGGGCATGCCGCAAAAGCTGCATACCGGCTGCCGCTTCGATTACGGCCCGGCTCTCCGGCCTGTCAAGTTGGCATTGACCATCGGGCGGCGGCGCGATAATCCCGCCGTTCCACCCCATCGCCTAGTGACATTCCCTTCATGTTGCTGATGGGCGCCTAACGGGACAATCACGATATCTGGAGACATCTGCCATGAATGCTGACAATTTCGGGGCGGACGATACGTCTGCCGCTGTCGGTGGTATCGCAGCCGATCGCCTGCGCAGCATTATCGAGCGCGTTGAACGCCTTGAGGAAGAACGCAAGGCGCTGGCTGGCGACATCAAGGATATTTTCACCGAGGCGAAGTCCGCCGGTTTCGATGTCAAGGTGATCCGCCAGATCATCCGCCTGCGCAAGCAGGAACCCGCGGAAGTGGAAGAGCAGGAAACCCTGCTTGACATCTATCGCCGCGCGCTGGGCATGTAACGGTACGGCCCTGTCATGCCCTGATGGCGCGGGTGGCAGCGGCCCGTGCCGCCGGGTAACTTCAGTTCAGGGTGCATAGGTACATGCTGTCGTCCCTTTTTCCGCAATGGATGCCGCCATGGGCACAGGCCGTGCTGCTGGTGGGGGGCATCCTGTTCGCGCTGGTCTGGCTGTTCGTGCCCTTTGCGGTCTTTGGCGTGAAGGGGCGGCTGGACAGTCTTGCCATCCAGCTTGATGACCTGCAGGCCGAACTGCGGGTCATGGCGATGGGGCTGAATACGCCATCCGCCAATCCCGACCCGGCCCCCGCCGCCCGGCCGCCCGAACCCGCGCCCGTGTGGGAGCCGGAACCCGCATCCCGCCCGGCCGCGCGTCCCGTGCCCGATCCCGATGCGGACGGGCATGACATTCCCGCCTATGAACGCCGCGCCACCCGCGCGCCGCAGTCCGCCCCCGTGGCACCGCCCCGGCAGCCCGACCCGCCCCCCGTGCGGGTGCGTGAGGATGGCGATGAATGGCCGCCGCGCGCCAGTATCCGCCCGGCTGCCGCCCCCGCGCCGCGCCCCGGGCGGGAAGACGAAGCCCCCAGCCTGTCGGAATGGAGCCGTGGCCCGTCGCGCGCGGCCCCCGAACCCACGGGTCACCGCCCGTTGCGCGCGTCCGTCTGGCCGCCTGAACGCGGGCAGCGGGCGGAACCGACCCTGCGCTGGCCGCCCCGCCCGGATGCGTGAAAAGCTGGTTTCGTAAAGCGTGGAAGGACGCCGCCTTTTTGGAAAAAGGCGGCCCCGGAACTTTTATTGTCTTGAGTGCAGTGGTTCAGTCGGTAGCGGATTCCGCGCGGGTGAACAGCACCAGGTCATCGCGGTGAATCACCTCATCCGTGCCCTGCCAGCCCAGGCGGGACTCGATTTCATCCGACCGGCACCCCGCGATCCGGCGCGCATCCTCCGCCGCATAGGCCGCCAGCCCGCAGGCCACCCGGCGGCCGTGGCGGTCCAGCACCGCAATCAGGTCGCCCCGGTCAAAATCCCCCGCGACATCACTCACGCCCGCGGGCAGCAGGGAAGACCCCTGCATCAGCGCCACAAGCGCGCCGTCATCAATCACCATGTGGCCTGACGGCGTCAGGCTGCCCGCGATCCAGTTCTTGCGTGCCGAACGGGCATCGGTCGTGGGCAGGAACCAGGTGCAGCGCGCGCCATCGCGCAGGCGGCCAAGCGGGTGCAGGTCCTGGCCGCGTGCGATCACCATGGCGCAGCCCGCCTGGGTTGCGATGCGGGCCGCCATGAGCTTCGTGCGCATGCCGCCCGATGAATAGCCCGGTGGCGGCGCGCCGCCCATGGCCTCGATACTGTCGGTCAGGGCGGCTACGACCGGCAGGTGCCGCGCATCGGGGTTGCTGCGCGGGTCGGCCGTATAAAGCCCGTCAATGTCGGACAGCAGTACAAGCTGGTCCGCATTGATCATTTCCGCCACCCGGGCCGCCAGGCGGTCGTTGTCGCCAAAGCGGATCTCGGTCGTGGCGATGGCGTCGTTCTCGTTGATGATGGGAACGCAGCCCAGTGCCAGCAGCGTGTTGAGCGAGGCGCGGGCGTTGAGGTAGCGGTTGCGGTTTTCTGTATCATCGGGGGTGAGCAGAAGCTGGGCCGCCGTCAGGCCCAGGCCGGACAGCGCATCGGTCCAGGCCTGCGCCAGCCGGATCTGGCCGACGGAGGCGGCGGCCTGCTTTTCCTCCAGCCGCAGCACGCGGCGCGTCAGCCCCAGCTGGTGGCGGGCCAGGGCAATTGCACCGGATGAGACCACAACCACTTCCGTTCCCTGCGCGCGCAGGTCGGCTATGTCCTGCGCCACGCTGTCCAGCCAGGCCTGCCGGGGCGCGGCCTGTTCGGGGTCCACGATCAGGGCGCTGCCAATCTTCACGACAACCCGCCGGGCCGTGCGCAGGTGGGGCAGGGGGGCGGTCATGTCGCGGGGGTCTCCGCCTCTGCGGCCTGCGCGCGTTCGGCACGGTCGCGGGTGACGAAATCCTGCAACCGGCGCAGGACCGCATCCACATTCATGTGGGCGACGGAGGACATGGTCATGACATCCTGCCCGCTGGCCTGTTCCAGGGCGGTGCGGCGTTCGTCAATTTCCTCGGGCAGCAGGGCGTCGATCTTGTTCAGCACGATGATTTCGGGCTTGTCCGCCAGTCCGCCGCCATATTCCGACAGTTCATGGCGGATGGTGCGCCATGCGCCCACCACCTCCTCTACCTCTGCCGTGCCATCAATCAGGTGCAGCAGTACCGCGCAGCGTTCGACATGGCCCAGAAAACGGTCGCCCAGCCCGCTGCCCTCATGCGCGCCTTCGATCAGGCCGGGAATGTCGGCAATCACGAATTCTTCCGTAACCGACAGCCTGACCACGCCAAGCTGCGGGTGCAGCGTGGTAAACGGGTAATCCGCGATCTTGGGCCGTGCCGCCGATACGGTGGACAGGAAGGTGGACTTGCCCGCGTTGGGCAGGCCGACCAGCCCGACATCGGCAATCAGCTTCAGCCGCAGCCAGACCCAGCGTTCCTCCCCCGGCCAGCCCTTGTCCGCCCGGCGTGGGGCGCGGTTGGTGCTGGTCTTGAAATGCGCGTTGCCGCGCCCGCCATCACCGCCCCGGCACAGCAGCAGGCGCTTGCCCGCCACGTCCAGGTCGCCCAGCATGGTCTCGCGGTCTTCATCGAAGATCTGGGTGCCGATGGGCACCTTGATCACAACCGTCTGGGCCGCGGCCCCCGTGCGGTCGGACCCCGCGCCATTGCCGCCCTTGCGCGCGCGGAAATGCTGGGTATAGCGGAAATCGATCAGGGTATTGAGGTTATCGACCGCCTCGAACACGATATCGCCGCCCCGGCCGCCATTGCCCCCGTCCGGACCGCCAAATTCGATATATTTCTCACGCCGGAAGGCAACGACCCCGTCACCCCCATCGCCTGATTTTACATAGATTTTGGCCTGGTCAAGAAACTTCATTGCCTGCGATCCGGTGGGGGGTGCGGCACAAGCGCGCCCTGTGTGCGTGCATGATACCAGAGAATACGCCCCGGCATCATACGAAAAAGGGGGCGGCCAGAATGACCGCCCCCCCTGAATATCGGGTAATCCCGCAGTGTTGAAGGCGTTGGGCCTTATTCCGCTGCCAGCGGCAGGGCCTGCACGGATACATGCACCCGGCCTTCCGCACGGCGTTCGAACTTCACATGTCCGTCCACCAGCGAAAACAGGGTGTGGTCGCGGCCAACGCCAACGTTCACACCGGGCTTCATCTTCGTGCCGCGCTGGCGGACGATGATGTTGCCTGCGATGACGCTTTCGCCACCAAACTTCTTGACGCCAAGACGGCGCCCGGCGCTATCGCGCCCGTTACGGGACGAACCGCCTGCCTTTTTTTGTGCCATTGCCTGAACTCCTTAAAACTGAAATCTCTGATCGAACCTGCCCGGCCTGTGGCCGGGCGGGGATCAGGCGGCGTTGATCGCGGAGATGCGCACCACGGTCACCGGCTGGCGGTGGCCATTCTTGCGGCGGCTGTTCTGCCGGCGGCGCTTCTTGAAGATGATGACCTTCGCCAGACGGTCCTGTGCGATGACGGTGGCCGTGACGGTGGCACCCTTTACGGTGGGGGCGCCGATGGTCGTGCCGCCTTCGCCGCCAACGGCCAGGACCTGGTCGAAGGTGATCGTGGCGCCGGCTTCGCCTTCCAGCTTTTCAATCTTCAGGACGGCGTCCTTGGCAACGCGGTACTGCTTACCGCCGGTACGGATAACTGCAAACATGTCTCTATCTGTCTTTCCGATCTCTTGGCGTGTGCGGCACCGTGGGTGGTGCAGGCGACACGGCCCAGTCGCTTTTTTATATTGGCCGCAATTGCAGCGGCGCCCCGTCCGCGCGGGGTGAGTGCGGGCTTTTACTGGCTGGGGGGGCGCAGGTCAATGTTTTTTATGGGGTGCGGCCAGCGGCAAAAAGACCCCTTGCGCCCGCCCGCGCACGCCCCTATAAGCCGCTGCATCACCGCGTGCAGATGGAGAGGTGCCGGAGCGGTCGAACGGGGCGGTCTCGAAAACCGTTGTGCGTGCAAGCGTACCGTGGGTTCGAATCCCACCCTCTCCGCCACTGCATCGCGTGTGTATTTCCCCAATTCAGGTCATTAGCCTGCCGTCGCAATCATGCGCTGGACATGATTGTCCGGGTGGTCACGGCATGGCGTATGGTTTCCGCCTTACCCTTACACCCCGGCCCTGTCGCGGTCATGTGCCAGGCGCCCGCCCACATAGGTGGCGCGGATGCTGCGGTCATCGCCCAGCATCATGAGTGTGAACATCAGGTCCGCCGTGCTGTCGCACATCTGCGTACGCAGCGCCTGCAGGGGCGTGGCCGCGGGGTCCAGGATGCACAGGTCCGCATCCATGCCGGGGGCCACCGTGCCGATCTGTCCGTCCAAGTGCAGGGCGTGCGCGCCGCCTGCCGTGGCCAGCCAGAAGGCCTGTACGGGGTGCAGCGTGTGGCCGGTCATCTGTGCGATCTTGTAGGCTTCGTTCATGGACTGCAGGTGCGACAGGCTGGTGCCGGCCCCCACATCCGTGCCCAGGCCCGTGCGCACCGGCCGCGCGGGGGCCAGGGCGTCGAACAGCCGGAACGCGCCACTGCCCAGGAACAGGTTCGAGGTGGGGCAGTGCGCCAGCGCGCAGCCGGTGGCGTGGCAGCGCCGCATGTCGTGTTCATCAATATGGATGGCGTGTCCCATCACGCTGCGCGGGCGCACCAGTCCCGCGCGGTCATAGACATCCAGATAGGAGCGGCTGTCGGGGAACAGTTCGGCCACCCAGGCCACTTCCGCCCGGTTTTCGGCCAGATGGGTCTGCATGAACAGCGTCGCGTCACGCGCCAGCAGGCTGCCCGCCGCTTCAAGCTGCGCGGGGGTGCTGGTGGGGGCGAAGCGTGGGGTGACGGCGTAATGCTGGCGGTTTTTTCCATGCCAGCGTTCGATCAGCGCCAGCGACTCATCGTAACCCTGCTGGGCCGTGTCGCGCAGGTAATCGGGGGCGTTGCGGTCCATCAGCACCTTGCCCGCAACCATCAGCGTGCCAAGGCGGGTGGATTCGCTGAAGAACGCATCGACCGATTGCGGGTGGACGGTGCAGTACACCGCAGCCGTAGTGGTGCCGCAGCGCAGCAGCGTGGACAGGAACTGCCGGGCGATGGTGGCGGCATAGGCTTCATCGGCAAAGCGGCGTTCGGTAGGGAAGGTGTAGCGTTCCAGCCATTCCAGCAGCTGTTCGCCGTAAGCTGCGATCATGGGCAGCTGCGGGTAATGGACATGGGTATCCACAAACCCTGCCGAGATCAGGCACCCCCGGTAATCCGTCACCGCCAGATCCGGTGGCAGGTGGGCCACCGTCCGGTCATACGGGCCGACATGGGTGATGCGCCCCGCCTTTATGATGACCAGACCATCTGGTTCATCAACCAGCGCCGCATCGGGCGGCATGAGGAAAGGATTGCCGCAAAAGGTAATGACATGGCCGCGCAGGGCGGCATCGGCGGGAAGGGGGGAAGGGGTCATGTCTGGCTCCGTTTCCGGGTCCGCCGCGTGTCAGGCCACGTTCATGACACGTCGCTTGCACGATAGGGCTGGGAGGCATCAAGGAAGGCTGCGTTGGCCCCCAGTTCATAGGAAATGACCAGCAGATAGGCAATGGCGCGCGTCATCTCGATGCGCGAGGTGATGTTGGCTTCCGCCGCTTCCAGCCTGCGCAGGCTGCGGGTGGCCCCGCGCGCCACCCGCGCCGTGCGGCCAAAGCGGCCGTAGCGGCCGCTGAACTGCGACATGCGGGTCAGGAACAGCTCGATGGCGCGGTGGGCGGCGGGGGGTAGCTGCCCGCGTTCCAGCACCACGCGCAGGCGGATGATGTTCAGCCCGATGGTCATGGCCGAAAGCGTGCCCTGCAGATAGGCCTCGATGGTGGGCGTGGGCGTGGGGCCGGCATGGCGGATCAGGCGCGAGAAACGGTCGGTATTGCGCCCGATCCACGACTGGGTACGCGGCATGGGCTGGGCGGAAGCCAGGTGGCGCAGGTCATGCAGCGTGCGGTTGCGCATGCGCCAGCGTTCCTCGTCATTGTCAAACGGCAGCACCGCGCGGAAGATCAGCACCGCGAAGCCGATGCTGCACAGGAGCGCGAAAGAGGCGTTGAAATACGCGATCTCGTTCAGGCGGCTCTGGTTGCCCGGCCCCACCAGATTGGGCAGGAACAGGGAATAGGACGCCGCCGCCCCCGCCGTTGCCGGATTGCGCGCGGCAAGGCCGCCCGCGATCATGGGCAGGGCAAGGACGGCTGCAAGCATTTCAAATTCCGCCGGTCGCGGCAGGAACAGCAGTACCAGGAAGCCCGACACCAGTACCGACCAGCATGCCCCGCGCAGGAAGCTCATGGTGCCCACCACCGGATTCTCACGCGTGGCGAACAGCCCGCATGTGACCGCGACCATGGTGATGAAGCCGATGCCGTTGGCCCAGGCCGTGACCTCCCATATCAGGGCCGAGGTGCCGATGGCCACGGCGGCGCGGATGCCGTTATAGGCCGCTTCCTTGAAGTCACGATGCGCCTCGATGCGGAAATGGAAGTGGTCGCCCCGGATCTCGTGCTGGCTGGCGTCGAATTCCTGGATCGCCTGTTCCAGTTCGCCCAGCAGTTCATCCAGCGCGTTATGCAGGATGCGGCAGTTGAGCAGGTCGTCCACCTCGGCCGTTTCCGTGGTGGCGCCACTGCTGATTTCCTGCGTCAGCGCGTCGATGATACGCTGGCGGCACACGCCGCGCAGGTCCTGCAGGTCCTGCTGGATATGCGGGATCTCGGCATCGTTCTCCAGCCGGGTGGACACGCCCAGCAGGAAGGTGCGGGTCAGCAGCGAGGTCTCGGTAAACTGTTCGTTGCTGGTTTCCAGCGCCTTGATGCGCGCCATCATGCCCAGCCCGCGTGACAGCAGGACGGACACGGCCGCAAGGGCTGCGCGCGCGTGGTCGCCCTCATGCCCGTGGGGACCCATCTCGACTTCACTGAACTCGATCTGGTCATTGATGGTCAGGATCGTGCCGAACAGCGCGCGCGAGCGGATGAAGGCCGCTTCATCCCCCGCCAGCAGGTTGGCCACGGCGTCGGTGGCGCTGCTCAGGGCCATCTGGATCTTCTGGCGCATGTTGCGCCGGGCGCTTGCGGCCAGATTATGCGCGAACAGCACCGCCACCAGCGTCTCGCAGGTGATGCCCAGCACGATATAGGTCGTGCGCGACATGGTGATCATGAAGATGTTGTCCGGGTCGCGCGTGGCGGCCAGCGCGATGATGGCGCAGGTATAGCCCGACAGCACCAGCGCATAGGACCGGAAGTTGCGCACCAGGGTTGCGCACATGCAGCACAGCCCGATCCACAGGCTGATGGCCGGGAAGAACAGCCACGGCGCCTGCGGGAAGGAGCAGACCAGGATGACGGCGCTGATCGCCCCCACCGCCGTGCCCACCAGCCGCCACCGCGCCTTGGACAGGCTTTCCCCGCGTGAACCCTGTGCCACGATCCACACGGTCATGGCCGCCCATGGCGGGTCGTCCAGTTCCATCCACATGGCGATGGTCAGCGCCATCAGTGCCGCAACCGTGGTCCGCACGGCAAAGGCCAGGGCTTCAGGCGTGGGGGCGTAAAGCCATTTCAGCCCGCTCATCCGCGCGTAGCCGGGCGCGCGGATGGTGGGAAAATGCTTTCCACTGAACAGGCGGGTCAGGAAGGAGGGCAGAAGATTCAGGTCAGCAGGCACGATATGCGGCTTCCGGCGACAAGGGGCGCGTTATCCATAACGCATCTTGCCATCACGTAATGGTGCCACGCATGCATATCTGGCATCGGCTTTCCTCGTGGCGGGTCAGGGGGTGGCCGGGGGCAGGTGCGACGCCGCCAGCCGCAGGTCGGCTACGAAGCGGTCATATTCGCGCGTCCGCGCATCCGCGTCGGGCAGGCGCAGCAGGTAGGAAGGGTGAACGGTCACGACCCCCGTGCTGCCGTCCTCCATCGGGATGGGGCGGGAACGCTCGTGGCCAATTGTAACGCTGCGGCCCAGCAGGGCGGATGCCGCCGTGGCGCCCAGCATGACCAGCACGCGGGGGCGGATGATGCGCCGCTCGGCCGCAAGCCATGGCGCGCAGGCCGCTATCTCCTCCCGTCCCGCCTTTTCATGGATGCGGCGGGTGCCGCGGCGGATGAACTTGAAGTGCTTGACGGTATTGGTCACATACGCATCCGCGCGGTCGATGCCGGCTTCCGCCAGCGCGCGGTCGAACAGCTGCCCCGCCGGGCCGACAAAGGGGCGGCCGGCCTGGTCCTCGCGGTCACCGGGCTGTTCGCCCACGAACATCATGCGCGCGGTGGGTTCGCCCTCGCCAAACACCGTCTGGGTCGCATGGCGGGCCATGGGGCAGATCAGGCAGGTCCGGGCGGCCAGATAGGCCGCGCGCAGGCTGGTGATCTGGCCGATGTCCAGATCCGTCACCAGCGGCAGGGCGGGCGGGGGCAGGGTGTTCAGCGCCAGCGGGCGCAGGGGGTCGGCCGGACCATACAGCAGCGTCTCGCCCGTCCAGTGCAGCATGCGCCCCGGCAGGGAAAGCCGCCAGGGCGCCAGCGAGAGCTGGAGGGTGATGAAGCGCGCATTGCTTTCGGGCGCATGGGTCCGGGCGGGGAAGGTTGCCTCGCGTGTCGCGCCCGGCTGCATCAGGGCCAGCAGGTTGCGGCGCAGTTCTTCGGTTTCCGCGCGCACCGCTGCCGCCGCCGCCTCGATACGTTCAAGGTCCGCAGGGTCGGGCGTGGTGGCGGTGGCATGGGCGTAGATCAGGCCATAGGCCAGCGCAAAGCGGTCGGCCAGCGTGGACTGGATCGTGGCGGCCGCCAGGCGCATGGTCTCCCGCGGGATGGAAAAGCCCGGCGCGTCCGATGGGGCCGGTGGCGGGGATGTCTGCGTCCCGTCAGGGGCGACCTGCCAGGTAATGGCGGCGGGCGGGACATGCCGAGCCACAAGCGCGCGGGTCATGGCGCGCCATGTCGCGAAATCAAGCGGGTGGGCAAGCGTTACGGTGGTCTGCTGCATGGCGGCGGAGGTCCGGTCATGGGCGCGGGGCAACGGGCGGGGATCAGGCAAGGCCCAGCGCGCGGGCGCTGCGCCACATCATGTACAATGCCACAAGGAAGATCAGGCACGCAAAGATCAGGCGCAGGTGCTGCGGCCGGCTGCCCAGCCGGCGCGCCAGCAGGGTGCCCCCCATGCCCCCCGCCACGCCGCCCGCCACCAGGATGCCCACCATGGGCAGGTCCACCATGCCCGCCATGGCGTAGCTGGCCGAGGTTGTCAGCCCGAAGGCGCATACGGCCACGAGCGAGGTGCCGATGGCATTGAGCATGGGCATGCCGGTGGCCGCCAGTAGGGCCGGCACGATCAGGAAGCCGCCGCCAATGCCGAAGAACCCGGAACAGAATCCGGTCGCGATGCCGTAGCCCAGCACCGGCAGCGGGCTGTCGCGTTCCGGTCTGGCCGCCGCCTGCGCCGGCATGCGGCAGCCACGCAGCATGAGCGCCCCCACCCCCAGCATGACCAGGGCAAACAGGAACAGGAGCCGCTGCCCGTTGATGATCTTGCCGCAACTGGCGCCCCCCAGCGCGCCGATCACGCCCGCGCCGGCAAACACGGTGGCGCATTTCCACCGCACGTTGCCCGTGCGCGCGTGCTGGGCCAGGTTGGACAGGGCATTGATGGTCACGGCCAGCGCGCTGGTGCCGATGGCCCGGTGCGGGTCGGGCATGCCCACCACATACAGCAGCAGCGGCACCGCCAGGATGGACCCGCCGCCGCCCACCAGCCCCAGCGTGAAGCCGATCACGCCCCCGCTGCACAGGCCCAGCAGCCCCTGGATCAGGTCAGGCACGCCGGCACCGGGCGCGCCGGGGCGGCATTGGGGTGGCGGGCAGGGGGCGTGTCATGGCGTGGTTCCCGATATGGGTATGGCATATGATTATTTAATTATTTATTATATTATGTATATATTTTGGCAAGCCCCTGCATCGTGATGCGTGTGCTGTCGGCCATCAATGGTGGTTGGCAGGGCGTTATGGTACGATGGGGCGATATGTTTGAGGGGAATTGAGTCAATGCCCAACCTGCCCAGAACGCGTGAAAACGCGGAAGGCCTTGTGCAGCGGCTGCGCCTGCTGGCACAGCCGCAGCGCCTGATGGTGCTGGCCTGCCTGCTTGATGGTGAAAAGAGCGTGGGTGAGATCGAGGCCCGCACCGGAATAGGCCAGCCCACATTGAGTCAGCAGCTTGCGGAACTCCGGCGTGCGGAAATTGTTGTAACACGCAAGGAGGCCCGACAGGTCATCTACAGCATCAGGGACGGGATGGAGGAGATGCGCCTGCGCCTGATCTGTGCCGTCTGTGATCCGGATTTTGACATGGAAAACCTGGGCGGCCTGCTGCGCGGCCAGAAAACCCCGCCCCCGCCGGAGCGCGAGGTGGACGCCGCCTGCTTTGCCCGCATCGGGCTGGATTCCTGAGCCGGGTCAGGGGATGTGTGGCGGAATTAAGAAGTTTTGTATCAATTTCATACAAAACAATACATTTTGACTAACGGGTATTATTTAATACTATTCTGCGAAAAGAAATAGTTAAATATTGTATCGCGCCAATAGGAAAATGTTCCGCGATTGATGTTGTAAATATTGATGTGCTGGTATATGAACCTGCCTTGATGGTTCGTGAATATATCACGGCTATTGGTTGATATGGAGACACGGAATACGTTATGTCTGATACCGAGCAGGATTTTTCATGTCTGGAACTCACGACACAGATCGTGTCGGCGCATGTTTCCAACAACAGTGTCGCGGCGGATGTGCTGCCTGACCTGATACGGCAGGTGTACCAGGCGCTGGCCAATGTCAGCCGTCCGGTCGAGGAACCCGAGAAGCTCCAGCCTGCCGTGCCCATCAAGCGTTCGGTGTTTCCTGACTACATTGTCTGCCTGGAAGATGGCAAAAAGCTCAAGATGCTCAAGCGCCACCTGCAGAGCGCCTATGGCATGACGCCGGAACAGTACCGTGAGCGCTGGGGCCTGCCCGCGGAATATCCCATGGTCGCCCCCAATTACGCCGAACGCCGCTCCAGCCTTGCGCGTGAGATCGGGCTGGGCCGCAAGATCACCGCCGCGTCTGCCGGCATGACCGCCAGCGGGGGGGATGCGCCCGCCCGGCCGGGCCGCCGCCGCAAGGCCTGATGGCCCGCATGCCCTGAATCCTGCCTTCGGTGTTTACGGTATCCATGATATTGCACCCCCATGGATACTGACCCAGACATATGCCTGCGCGCCACGTCGCTCCACCGCCGCCTGCTGTTATGGCGGGGTGGGGCCGTGGCTTTTTTTGTCCTTGCCTGCATCGTGGCCTTCGGGCGTGCGTCCGGGGGTGGGTGGACGGGCCATCAGGCGCCGCATCTGGTGCATCTGAAGGTGCAGGGGGTCATTGGCGCCGATGAGCACGAGAATGTCGAGGCCCTGAACCGGGCGCGCGATGACGCGGCGGTCCGGGGGCTGCTGCTGGAAGTGAACAGCCCCGGCGGCGCCGTAACGGGGGGCGAGGTGCTGCATGATGCCGTTGCCGCCTTTGCGCGGCGCAAGCCGGTGGTCGTGTCCATGGGCAGTGTCGCGGCCTCGGCGGGGTACATGGTGTCAACGCCGGCCAGCCGCATCTTTGCCAATCGCTCGACCCTGACCGGCTCCATCGGGGTGATTCTGGAATCGCCCGATGTCTCCCCCCTGCTGGACCGGGTGGGGGTGCGGGTGGACCAGCTTGTCTCCGGCCCGATGAAGGGACAGCCTTCCGTCGTGAAGCCCCTATCCCCCGAAGGGCGCGCGATGCTGCAGGGGGTTGTGTCCGATCTGTACGATTTTTTCGTCACTGTCGTTGCACAGGACCGCCACATGCCCGCCGGGCGCGTGCGGGAACTGGCCGATGGCCGTCCCTTTACCGGCCAGCAGGCCCTGCCGCTTGGCCTGGTGGATGAGATCGGCAATATGGACGACGCGCGTAAATGGTTGGTCAAGAAGGCGATTCTGCCCGATGATGCGAAGGTGACCGATATCGGCCCCGCCGCCACGCGTACCCGGTGGCAGCGTCTGCTCTCGGGCATTCTCTCTGTTGTGCCGGGTGCGGAATTCGTGCTGAAGGGAAGCAGTGCGCTTGACGGAGCCGTTGCGATCTGGAAACTTTAATTTCTTGTTTAAACAGGGGAACAGGATGACCAGGTCGGAACTGATTGCTGAACTTGCCGCTGCCCGTCCCCATCTTCCGGTCCGGGAAGTGGAACGTATTGTCCAGGTCATTTTTGCTGAAGTCAGCAATGCCCTGATGCGGGGGGACCGGGTGGAACTGCGGGGCTTTGGCGCGTTTACCGTCAAGAAGCGCGATGCGCGCACCGGGCGCAACCCCCGCACGGGGGAGACCGTCTCGGTTGATGAAAAGGTCGTACCGTTCTTCAAGGCAGGCAAGGAACTGCGTGAGCGCGTCAATCGCGCCCATGGCACGAAGGAATAACCATCCGCCTGCCACGCATGGCCCGCCATGCATTATCCCGGTTCAATCAGGGCCAGGATGTGGGCCGCGCCGGCCGCCACGGCCGGAACCGGACGCGGGGCGGGCCGGGCGGGGCCTAGTGGCGGGCGTTGATTTCCGCCAGCAGGAAGTCGCGGAAGACAGCCACGCGCTTGGACGTGCGCAGTTCTTCGGGATAGACGAAATAGGCATCCACCGTGGGCAGCGGCACTTCGGGCAGGATCTTGACCAGGTTGGGATACTGTGACGCCGCGTAAAGCGGAATCGACCCGATCCCGATCCCGGCCGCGATTGCCCCCGCCATGGCCGCCAGGCTGTTGACTTCCAGCCGCGCCTGACGCCGCTCATCCGACGGCACGCCGGTTTCCGCCAGCCAGTTGATATGCGGCACCGGCGGGTGATAGCCGCCGAACAGCACCAGCTTGTGGGCGTTCAGTTCCTCAAGCGTGCGGGGGGTGCCGTAATCATTCAGATACGACTGCGAGGCATAGATCGGCAGCGGGAAATCGGCCAGGTGGCGCTGGATCAGGTCCGGCTGGCGGGGCGGATGCATGCGCACGGCCACGTCCGCCTCCCGCATGCCCAGATCCAGGTCGTTATCTTCCAGGATCAGGGTGATCGAAATGTCTGGATTGGTTTCCATGAACCGGTGCAGCCGTGGCGTGAGCCAGCAGGTGCCAAAGCCGGTTGTTGTGGTAACCCGTAGCCGTCCGGCCGCCTTTTCCTTGCTTTCCGTCAGCAGGGACTGGGTCATGGCCAGCTTGGAGAAGACTTCCCGAACCGTCTGGTTCAGTGTCTCCCCCTGTTCGGTCAGGATCAGCCCCCGGGCATGCCGGTGGAAGAGGGGAACCTGCAGTGCCTCTTCCAGGGCTGAAATCTGCCGCGATACCGCAGACTGGCTCAGGTTAAGCACGTCGCCGGCATGGGTGAAGGACCCAGCCTCGGCTACAGCATGAAATATCCGGAGTTTATCCCAGTCCACGCGTTGACTCCGCTTTGCTATCTAAATAAGGGCGCGCCAGATGTTATGACACTATTCGTTGTGGTGAAGGAAATAACGGTGCAGGTCAAGGACTCTTACTGGTCCATTACGGCGCTGCGGCAAGAAAACGCTCGGCCTCCAGCGCCGCCATGCAGCCCGTCCCGGCTGCGGTTACCGCCTGGCGGAATATCTTGTCCTGCACGTCTCCCGCGGCAAAGACGCCTGGCACCGAGGTGCGCGTGCTACCCGGTGCCGTAATGATGTAACCGTCTGTATCGATCTCCACCACATCACGGAAAATTGTGGTGGTGGGGGCATGTCCGATGGCAACGAACACGCCATCCACGGCGATATCACGGGTTGCGCCCGTTTTCGTGTCGCGCAGTTCCAGCCCGGTTACGACCGGGGGCGTGCCACTGCCCGTTATGCGCTCTACCGCGCTGTTCCATATGACGGAAACCTTGGGATTGGCGTGCAGCCGGTCCTGCAGGATCTTTTCCGCCCGCAGGCTGTCACGGCGGTGGATCAGGGTGACGTGGCTGGCGTGATGGGTCAGGTAGAGCGCTTCCTCCACCGCCGTGTTGCCGCCGCCAATCACGGCGACATGCTTGCCACGATAGAAAAAGCCATCGCATGTGGCGCAGGCCGAAACGCCGGAACCCTGGAATTCCTTCTCCCCCGGAACGCCCAGCCATTTTGCCTGCGCGCCGGTGGCGATCACCACGCTGCGAGCTTCGTACAGCATGCCGGAATCGCCGGTGGCGTAAAAGCGGCCCGTGCCGTCCCTGCGGCTGAAATCACAGGACACGATTATGTCATCCATCAGCCGCGTGCCGACATTGCCCGCCTGTTCGGCCATCTGCATCATCAGGTCCGGCCCCTGGATGCCCTTGCCAAAGCCGGGGTAGTTCTCGACATCGGTCGTGATCATGAGCTGGCCGCCGGGCTGGAGTCCGGCCACGAGCACGGGCGAGAGGTTGGCGCGCGCGGCATAGATGGCGGCGGTGTAGCCTGCGGGGCCGGCACCGATGACAAGCAGGTCGGTAGAACAGGTCTGGGGCATGAGATCCTAAAAACCCTATGGTCGGAATTTCCTTTGGTATGGTCGTCCACTGGCGTCCGTGCAAGGGTTGGAGTAGGTAGGGCTGGATTATTGTGGCGCGGAAAGACCCGTTTCGCGCCTTTATCGAGAGATGGAACACGTATGGCGGAACGGATGGCTGATCTTGATGCGATTGACCGTCGGATTGTGGCCGAGCTTCAGCTGGACGGACGCATGACGAACGTGGAGCTGGCCCGGCGCGTGGGTATTTCGGCCCCGCCCTGCCTGCGCCGCATGCGCCGGCTGGAGGAAGACCATGTGATCCGTGGCTACCACGCCGATACGGATGGGGCGCGGCTGGGCTGGTCGATCACGCTGTTTGCCCTGATCGGGCTGGACAGCCAGAAGGAGACCGTGCTCTCCGCCTTCGAGACCCAGGTCTCGGCCTGGCCGGAGGTGCGTGAATGCCACATGATCCGGGGCGGGGGCGATTTCCTGGTCCGGCTGGTGGCGCGCGACGCAACCCATGAGAACCTGCTGACCCGCCAGTTGACGGAAGCCCCGCACGTCGTGCGCGTGCAGACGCTGCAGACCATCCGCACCAGTCTCAACCGCCCCGGCGTGCCTGTGTGAGTGCCGGATACAGCCCGAGCCGGTGGCTGTATCCGCTTGGACTGCTGGCCTGTGTGCGGCTGGTTGTGGCGGGGTGGCTGCCACTCTCGCCCGATGAAGCCTATTACCGTGTCTGGGCCCTGGCCCCGGCTGCCAGCTACCTGGACCATCCGCCCATGGTGGCCGTGTGGCTCCGGCTGGGCCTGCTGCTGGCGGGTGACAGCCCGCTTGGCGCGCGGCTGGTGGGGGTGCTGGCCGGGTGTGGCCTGTCCTTTTTCATAATCCGTGCGGCGCGTGACCTTGTGCCCGATGGCGGACGGGAACGGGGCTGGCGGGCGGCCCTGTTGCTGCAGGCGACTCTGGCGCTGGCAATTCAGTCAGTTGTCATAACACCGGACATGCCGGTGCTGTTTTTCGTGGCCATGCTGCTGTGGTGCATGGGGCGCATCGTGGCGGGGGCAGGGACATGGTGGTGGGGACTGGCCGGTCTGGCTGCGGGACTGGCCTTTGACAGCAAATACACCGCCATCCTGCCCGTGGCGGGAATCGGGCTGTGGCTGGGCCTGCAGGCGCTATGGGGCCGGTGGGCATGGGTGCGCGGGCAGGCGGCCGGCGTGGCGGGCGCGCTGGGGCTGGTGGCGCTGGTCGTGGCGCCGGTGGTGTGGTGGAACGCACGGCATGACTGGGCCAGCTTTGCCCGGCAGGGTGGCCGGACAGCGGACTGGCATCCCGCGCGCGCGTTCCAGTACCTGACGGAACTGCTGGGGGGGCAGCTGGGGTTGATGACACCGGGTGTGGCCCTTTTTTTCGCGGGGGGGATGACATGCCTGCTGCGCCGCGCCCGCCGGCATGATCCGGGTGCGATGCTGCTGGCGTGCATGACCTGCGTGCCTGCCTGTGTGTTCGTGCAGCATGCGCTGGGGGACCGGGTGCAGGCCAACTGGCCACTGGTCATCTATCCCCTGCTGGCCGTGGGTACGGCGGTGCTGGGCTGGCGGTGGGGGCGCTGGGCCGTGGGCGGTGGCATGGCGATGGGGGCCATGGTGTATGCGCAGGCCCTGTTCGCGCTGCTGCCGTTATCCGCCCATACGGATGTGGCGCTGCGGCAGATGGCGGGATGGCGGGATCTGGCCGCCCGGATCAATGACGTAGCCCGACCGGGCGAATTCATTGCCGCATGTGATTACGGCACGGCGGCGGAACTGGCCAGTGTCATGCCCGGCCGGGTGGTGGTGGGCATGGAACCACGCTGGGCGCTGTTCAGCCTGCCCCATGGTGTGGCGGGGGATGGGGTGATGGTGTGCAACCCGCGCCGTGAATTCGAGCGGGCGGACTTTACCCTTGTGCAGCCCCTGGGCGTGGTGATGCGGGGCCGCCATGGCCGGGTGGCGGAACCGGTCGGCCTTTACCGGGTACACATGCGCGAAGACCTGCCTGCCGCCCGCGTGCAGTCCATCGCTCGGTTGCCGGTTCCCCCGCAATCGTAAGAAAGTTTTTGGCGAAGCTTTTTTAAAAAAGCTTCGAAGGATGACCCCCTTTTTGAAAAAAAGGGGCACCCAAAAACTTTTATTATTTGAAAACGGTTCTCAGTTCGGCACAGGCACCGCCTGGCGCACCTGTTCCAGCAGGGCTTTCATGCGGAAGGGTTTTTCCAGCAGGGGCAGGGGGGCGTAACTTGCCAGCCGGTCCGGGTCGCCGCTCATGGCAATGACCTGACTGCCCCGTGCGCGCGCCGCCTGGATGAAGGCATCGGGTTCCCCATCGGGCAGGGTCAGGTCAACCAGCGCAAGCGTGTAGGCAGTGGTTTCGATGCGGTGCATGGCATCCGCCACGCTGGGGCTGATGGTGGCGGCAATGCCCTGGGTTTCCAGCATGGTTGCCACCAGTTCGGCTATCGTGGCCTCGTCCTCGACAATCAGGGCGGAAATCTGGGTCATGACAGGATGCTTTCGGGCCGCTGTGCGGTGATGGTGTTTTCAGGCATGCGGGTCTGCTGCGCGACGGGCCACGGGGCAATCCCGCGCGGGGAAAGGGCCAGCGCCCCCAGTTCGGGCAGGCCGGGGCTGAAGGCCGCCGGACTGGCATGGACCTGGGCCATGTCAAACCAGCCCACATCGCAGGCATCATCGCCTGCCCGTATGGCGGTCCAGCCGTTATCGTGGCATTTCACCGCGACAATCAGGTAGTGGAAGCGGATCTGTCCATGCCCATCGCGGTCAATCAGGTCAAAGGCGGTCAGCGTGCCTTCGGCGTGGGTTTCAAAGCCGGTTTCCTCCCGCAGTTCGCGCGCGGCCGCGGCCAGATAGCTTTCACCATGTTCGATGCGGCCGCCAGGAAAGCCCCACAGCCCCTGATCGGGCGGATTGCGCCTGCGCACCAGCAGCATGCGTCCGTCGCGCACCACAATGGACAGGACCGCCCCGGCAAGTGTCGTTCTGTCAGACATACAGGGAATATAGAGGATCAGGCCCGCGCATCCATGCCAATGTCAGACCGGCCTGTTCCCGATTGCGTGAACGCCCTGTCCACGCGGGGGGCGGCCTAGCGTTTCAGCACGATATGGGCACGGCAGCGCGGGGTGCCGTACGTGCCGACTATGGTCCTGCCTTCCGGGTGGGCTTCGAACACCATGGGAAAGGGCGCGCCGGAGGGCTGCTGGATCAGCGCTTCGGCATGGTAGTGGGCATAGCCCTTTTCCGGCACGCCGGTCAGCAGGATCGAGCCGTCGGCAGGGGTGAAGGTGATGTGCCTGGTCTCGATCTGGAATGTGGAGGTGTCGCGGGTTTCATCATCACAGCTGCCCCGGTCGGCAACAAGCCGGCCGGTCCATAGTCCCAGCGGGCTTTCGGCCATGGCCGGAAACGGCAGGGCGCACAGGCAGGCAAGCAGGGCAAGGAAGGCAGGCGCAGGCAGCGCGGAATGGCGCGTCGTCATGGAACAATCCCGGGGTCCGGTTTTATGTGGGCAGGGGCACGGGGCGGCCTGCCGTGATGCCGTATATTGTGCTATCCGGGCACGAAAGACTATCCCGCCCTTGCACTCTGTTGCCAGATCATGCTGGAAGCCTAGCCTATCGATAATGCCGCGACCGAAAGACACATGATGACCGATACCGTGAAGACCGCCCCCCCGGCAGCCCTTGATGAAGCCCTGCACGAGGATCGGATCCTGATCCTGGATTTTGGCAGCCAGGTCACGCAGCTGATTGCCCGCCGCGTGCGCGAAAGTGGGGTGTATTGCGAAATCTGGCCGTATTCTGCCACTGCGGAAAAGATTCGGGCCTTCGCGCCGAAGGGGATCATCCTGTCCGGCAGCCCGGCCAGCGTGCTGGATGCGAATGCCCCCACCATCCCCGATGTGGTCTTTGCGCTGAATGTGCCGGTACTGGGCATCTGTTACGGCCAGCAGGCCATGTGCCGCCAGCTTGGCGGGGCGGTTGAATCGTCCGAACACCGCGAATTCGGTCGCGCGCATATCGATATCGTCAAGGACTGTGCCCTGTTCCGTGGCACATGGGCACGCGGCGGGCGCGAACAGGTCTGGATGAGCCATGGCGACCGCGTGACAAAACTGCCGCCGGGTTTCCAGGCCGTGGCCGTAAGCGAAGGCGCGCCGTACGCGATCATCGCCGATGAAGGCCGCCGGCTGTACGGCATGCAGTTCCACCCCGAAGTGGTGCATACCCCCCACGGTGCGGCCCTGCTGCGCAACTTTACCCATGATGTGGCGGGCTGCCGGGGCACATGGACCATGGCGGGCTTCCGGGATATGGAAATCGCCCGCATCCGCCAGCAGGTGGGCAAGGGGCGGGTGATCTGCGGCCTGTCGGGCGGTGTGGATTCATCGGTTGCCGCCGTGCTGATCCATCAGGCGATTGGCGACCAGCTGACCTGCATCTTTGTCGATCCCGGCATCCTGCGCGCGGGTGAGGCGGATGAGGTGATCCGTACCTTCCGTGACCGCTTCAACATCCATCTGATTCACCGTGATGCGTCCGATTTGTTCCTGAATGCGCTGGAAGGGGTGAGCGACCCCGAAATCAAGCGCAAGACCATTGGCCGCCTGTTCATTGAGGTGTTCGAGGAAGAAGCGGCCAAGCTGGGGGGGGCCGACTTCCTGGCGCAGGGCACGCTGTACCCCGATGTGATCGAGAGCGTCAGCTTTACCGGTGGCCCGTCGGTGACCATCAAGTCGCACCACAACGTGGGTGGCCTGCCGGAACGGATGAAGATGCAGCTGGTCGAGCCGCTGCGCGAACTGTTCAAGGATGAAGTGCGCGAACTGGGCCGCGAGATGGATATTCCCGAAGCCATTGTCGGGCGCCATCCGTTCCCCGGTCCGGGGCTGGCCATCCGCATTCCCGGTGCCATCACGCGTGAAAAGCTGGCCCTGCTGCGGCGCGTGGATGCCATCTTCCTGGAGGAAATCCGTTCGGCCGGGTTGTACGATGCCATCTGGCAGGCCTTTGCCGTGCTGTTGCCCGTGCGCACCGTGGGCGTGATGGGGGATGGCCGTACCTATGATTATGCCTGCGCCCTGCGCGCCGTTACCAGTACGGATGGCATGACGGCGGATATCTACCCGTTTGACATGTCATTCCTTAACCGCGTGGCAGGACGGATTGTTAATGAAGTGCGGGGAGTGAACCGTGTAACCTATGATATTACTTCCAAGCCGCCTGGCACGATTGAGTGGGAATGATTCACAAGGGGTCCTGAAGTATCCCATTCCCTCCCCGAACCCTACCTAACATATTGAAATAAAAAGTTAATGTCGTCGTCTGCTATTGCAGACTATCGATGTGCACAGGTTGGTTTTGACGGTATGCGTGACGGACCTCGTCAGGCTTGCCAGTCGGGAATTGTGTGAATACCGTCATGGGCAGATGGGCCTGTGACGGTATTTTTTTTACAATAAGTCTTTGTAAACAGATGCTTTTTCTCCGAAACAGCCCACCAAAATCCCTTGACGGTATTTTCGGGTCGGAGGCGGTGCAATGCTTACGGATGCTGCAATTAGATCGTTGAAACCAAAAGGAAAAAAATACAAGGTCGCGGACCGCGACGGGATGTATGTCCTCGTCACGGAAAAAGGCGTGGTGTCCTTTCGAATGGACTACCGTCTGAATGGACGGCGCGAGACCGTGTGTTTGGGGAAATACGGTCCAGGGGGACTATCGCTCGCGCGTGCACGGGAGAAGTGTATTGATGCGAGACGCGCTCTTGCGGAAGGAATTTCTCCGGCGATCGAGAAGCAGCGCAACAAGCGGCGCCTCAAGGAGGCCAGAAGCTTTGGCAAGCTGGGAGAGAAATGGCTGCAGGCTGCAGCAATGGCCGATAGCACCCGGGCCATGCGTCGCGCAATTTTCGAACGGGAACTGCTTCCTGTCTGGAGCAATCGTCTTCTGACCGAGATCACGCCAAATGATCTCAGGACGCATTGTGCAGCGATAGTCGATCGCGGTGCGCCGGCGACGGCGATACACGTTCGGGATATTGTAAAGCAGATCTACAACTTTGGTATTTTGCACGGAGAGAAGGTTGCCAATCCTGCCGACGAGGTCGGACCATCATCGATCGCGACCTTCGTTCCCAAGGACCGTGCACTTTCTCCCGCTGAAATTCGGGTGTTGTTCCGGGTGATAGAAAACGTACCGACGTTGCCGACCATCCGCCTGGGAATGCGGTTCTTTTTACTGTCCATGGTCAGGAAAAGCGAATTGCAGGACGCTGTCTGGGATGAAGTTGATTTCGAGAATGCTGTCTGGACAATTCCTAAAGAACGCATGAAGCGTTCAAAGGCACATAATGTGTATCTTTCTCATCAGATGTTGGACATATTGATCGCATTGAAAACGTGTGCAGGAAATTCGCGTTACCTACTACCGTCTCGCTATGATGCAGACGCGCCGATGTCCCGCGCGACATTCAATCGCGTGACCTATTCGGTCGTCGATCAGGCCAAAAAGGATGGGCTGTCGTTGGAAGCTTTTACGGTCCACGACCTGCGTCGCACCGGATCAACGCTTCTGAATGAATTGGGCTTCAATAGCGACTGGATTGAGAAATGTCTTGCTCATGAAGACGGGCGTTCCTCGCGGGGCGTCTATAATAAAGCAGAATACGAGCTACAACGGCGTCATATGATGCAGGAGTGGTCGAACACTGTGGATGCCTGGATCGCAGGTAAGAAATACGTGCCCAACCTGGTGTCACCATCTATGCCGTTGTTCGAGCCGGATCCTGCCCTTTGATCGGGCGCGTTCGCCTCTGCCTTACGTCGGGACCTCTTGCCGGCATACTTGGTTTTGAACGCCGTTCTTCCAACCATGCTTCCACTTCGGCCAGGTCCCACACGACACAGCGTGGCGAAAGACAGAAGCGGCGCGGGAATGCACCGCGTTGTTCCATTTCGTAAATTGTGCTGTCGGCCAGTGGCACCATTTCACGCAGTTGGCGCCGACGGATTGATTTCCGGGGAGACAATATGGCTCTGGCGTGCATTGATCTAACCTTTCCTATTGGCGCTAATAATAAGAGCCAATAGGTATCATTGTGCGGAAGTGTATTTTCTATCGTAGGAACAAACGGGATAGAAACGGATAAAAATAGGATAGGGGCAGCAGTTTATACAGGATCTGGATGCCTGTACAGCATAAGGTCAGTCTGTGAAGAGACAGTTCTCAATGCGTATGCCCTGTTGCATGATTGGCGGATCGTCAGAATACGCCTTGGTTCAAGACGTGGACCTTGGCGACTTATGTTCCCGAAAGCAGACGTCAGATCGTAACCTGTCTGCGTAACAGGGCAGAGATCCATGCGCTTGTGCAGGATGATCATGTCGCTGGAACCTATCGTTGGCGTCCTGCACTGGCGGCGGGACGGATCGACATGATCGACCATGGCCTCCAGTCCGTGTCCTGAAACCGTCGCCGGAGAACATGTGGAAGTGCGCAATATTGCCCTGACTTCCATGGAGATGAACGTCCATCGCGTCTAGCCATTGCTCGCATGGTTGGTCCATGCGTAACGCGACGTGGGCGTGTGGTGGCTGCCCGACCCAAGGATGCTGCGACCATGCACCCGGTACGTAACGCGGCAGGAGGATATTGAAAACCCGTTGACAGACTCTGCTTTCGAAGGCTTTGATTAAAACAGCTAGTCCGGTCTTTGCGGACCGTACTTTCGTATGCGTTAACGTGAAACAACGCACAGAAACTGACAGCAGCATGCTGGCAGCCTGTGCGTCTGTGTATCCACAGTCACCGGTCTGTCGGCATGACAGGGATACACAATGATGAAGCTTTTCCAGTCCTTTTCAAATCGTGATGATGCCCCAGAGATTCGCCGTGTGCGGCATAATCTGGTCAGGCGTCGCCTTGAAGTCCGCGCTGTTGAGCGCCTGACCCCGCACATGATCCGTATCACGCTGGGTGGCCCCGAACTGGCCGGGTTCACCAGCCCATCCCCGGATGATCATATCAAGATATTCGTGCCCGGCCCGGATGACGCACCAACCCGTCGCGATTACACGCCGCGCCGTTACGACCCACAGAACGGTACGCTGCTTCTGGATTTCGTCAATCACCATGGTGGCCCGGCGGCGGCCTGGGCGCGGGCCGCCAAACTGGGTGACCGACTGGAGATCGGTGGTCCACGCGGGTCGCAGATCATTTCCGGCCCGATTGATCACTGGCTTCTGATCGGTGACGAAACGGCGTTGCCTGGATCGGACGACGGGTTGAGGCGCTTCCTGCCCGGACGTCCGTTACGAGCGTGGTTGCCGTGCCGGGGGCGGAAGACGAGCAGATCTTTACCACGGCCGCACACCATGCTGCCCATTGGGTCCATCGCTCCATGGAGCAAGCGGATGACGCTGCCGGCATTCTTGCTGTCCTGAAAAATCTGGAAATTCCGGACCGTACTTTTGTCTGGGTCGGTGCCGAGGCCCGCGTGGCGAAAGCCGTGCGCCAGTATCTTCTCGATGAACGCAGGATTCCGGCACAGTGGGTCAAGGCATCCGGCTACTGGGTGAAGGGCCAGGCCGATGCGTCGGTCAAGGATTTCGGGGACGCGCGCTGAACGATAAGGGGCATGGGTGTCAGGACCATGATGCGGCGCCTCCCTTACAAATTTATACATTCATTCAGCGAGACATGACCTACGTTTGGTTCATGAACCGAAGAAGGCCGAACAGGACATTTTGCCTGATATGAAAAACATACTTCTGACCCTGACCGTTCTCCTTGCGGTCATGGGGGCAGGGGCAGGATTGCTGCCTGCCACTCCTGCACAAGCAGCGGATATGGCTTCGCTGCCGGTGGTCGCTCCCGCCATATCGTGCGATGTGCTGGGCCATATCGATCTTGCGCCCGCCGTCGGCGCTGCAGTCCATGGCCAGAAGGCTGCCGTGCTTCAGACGCCGAAGGGGAAATTCTGCAAGGTCACGGGACAGGTCGCGCCTGCGATTTCCTTTGAGGTCGATCTGCCCATGGAGCACTGGACCCAGCGCTTCCTGCTGGGTGGGTGTGGTGGCCTGTGCGGCATGACGCGTGTGGGCATCAGTAATGCCGGGGCCTGCGCGCCCGCCCTGAATGGCGAATTCGTCATGGCGGGTGATGACATGGGCCATACCGGCTCCATGATGGGACTGGCGCAGGGCGAGTTTGGTAAAGACCCACAAAAGCGCATTGACTTCGCCTATCGCGCGAACCATGTCACCACGCTGGCGGCCAAGGCCCTGACGGCGGCTTTCTACGGACAGGCTCCGAAATATTCCTATTTTGTCGGCTGTTCCGATGGTGGGCGCGAAGCATTGATGGAAGCCCAGCGTTTCCCCGATGATTTTGACGGCATTTCTGCCGGTGCCCCGGCCGCCCTGTTTACCGTGCAGAACTCTTTCTACCATGCGTGGAACGTGCGCGGGAACCAGCGTGCCGATGGCACCAGCATCCTGCTGCAAGGCCGCATGGGCGTGCTGCATGATGCCGTCATCCGCCATTGCGATACGCTTTCGGGCGTAAAGGACGGTATTCTCGAAGATCCCCGCACCTGCCATTTCGATCCTGCATGGGTGCGGTGTCCGGCTGGCCAGAGCGACACTTCGCACTGCCTGACGGCAGAGGAAACGCAGGCGGCTGTGCGTCTCTATACCGGGGCAACCGATGCATCCGGTCATCCCTACATCATCGGCGGCCCCCTGCCGGGATCGGAACTGCAATGGGCGCTGCCCGCGACCGCGCACGGAGAGTCCATGAGCAATGGCATTGCTGCTTCGGCCATTGCCTATGTCATTCCGGTTCAGGTGGATGAAAAGGCGGCTGACCTGACCCGCTTCCGCTTTAACGATGCGTCCTTCGCTTACATGAGCGAGCTGGCCCCGCTGTATAATGCCGAGAACACGGACCTTCATGCGTTTCACAAACGTGGTGGCCGTCTGATCCTGTGGCATGGCCTGGCGGACCAGTCGATCTCGCCCCTGAATACCATCGCCTATTATCAGGGCGTGCAGCGGGAAATGGGTGCGGAGCAGACTGACCAGTTCATGCGCTTCTATCTGCTGCCCGGTGTGGGCCATTGCGGCAATGGCGAGGGCTTTCCGCAGGTCGATTTCCTCTCGCCGCTGATGGGCTGGACTGAAACCGACACCGTGCCCGCCGTCATCCGTACCGAGCGGACAGCGCAGGGCAGGGAACCGATGGGACCACCGCCCGGCAGCCATGACAGGCGCCCGGCGGACGGGCAGATCCACATGGCCCCCATGCCCAGCCAGCCTTATGCGCAGCCGAATGCCACGGCGACGGCCAGCCGTCCGGTCTATCCCTATCCGTATATTGCCCGGTATACCGGGGCAGGGGACGTGAATGATGCCCGGAATTATCGCCCTGTGAAATCGTCTGTGTCCCTGCCGATGACATTTACAAGTCACGCCACGCCGCTTATCGGCCCGGATAACCAGAAGCAGTATGGCGTCCGGGACGACAGGCTTGTGGCGGAAAGCGCGAAGTAACAGGCATTGCGCCGCCCGGCATCAGATGTCGGGCGGACGACCGGGCTGTTCAGACTTCACGGTTATATGGGTTCCGGCGCACTACCCTCGCCCGGTAGGATGATGGAGCAGGGGGCAGCGATCACGCCCTCCACCGGCCCAGGTAGATGTCTACCCGTATGTCGACGGCATGAATTGCGGCCTGTCCGCTGTGTCTTAACTGGACAGGCCGCAATCGCCCTCATTGCAGACATTCTGCCACATTGCTGCATTGCCCGAAGCAGATATCAGGGAGCATGGCGCGCTCAGAGCGCGCATACGTAATGATGCTTGATGCCTACACAGGAACAAATTAGAAACATTTGAAGCTACGATAACATTCGGGAAAGACAAACAGCATGCGGTCATTACAATCTGCTTCTGGCCGTTTGCCTTCTTTGTCCTATTCTCAGGACGAAAGGCTCACCAGACAGAATATTGAAGATCTTGGCCGTATTATTGCATCAGAGGCACGTGGCTCGAACGAGACAGCACAACTCATGGTCGGATGGACTGTCATCAACAGAATGAAGCGCCGTCATCTCAGATCGGTGTCCGTAGTCTGGCAGCATAACAATTACGCACACAACCATCCTGCAACGACAATAAGCCGACGTATCGCGGAAAGCCTGCTGTCCGGTCAGGCGCGTGATATCAGCCAGGGTGCTACCCTTTTTTATTCCTCGCTCAGCATGCCAAAAGAGAGAGATACGAATCTGCATGGATTCGATATTGGCAGCGGACTGGAATCGTGTGCGCGTCTTTAATGTTCCGGAAAGGGAGTTCAAGTTCTATCGGGAGTAAACCTATGCAATCATTTGCCCTTATACTGGCAGCCTTTTTCACAGTATGCCCGGCCCATGCGCGTTCGCCGTCACTGCCGGCTGAAAGCGTGCCTGTTCCCTCGACTTTTGCAGGACTTGAAGCTGCTGCAGCGAAGGCGAAGGCCGTGCATTGCGGCACGGATGATTGCAAATCCATGATCTTGCTGGATTATCTCGTTCGTAATATCCAGCTCTATGAGGCGGGAGAAGCGAACGGCATGGAGAGCATCATGGGGAGCTGGCGTATCCCGATCGCAGGCAGGCGGCTCGATTACCATTTCCTGAGCCATCGTGAACTTTACGGGCCGATGTGTGCGTTCAGCATCCGCTATCTTCAGAATATCAAGATCCCCCTGAAGTTCGGCGATCCGCTTTATGCTGGTTTCGTCCCCACACAGATTTTTCTTGATGCGGTGGATATGGATTTTCGCGATGGCGGGCATTGCGCAGAACAACTCGCACCATTTTTCCTCAATACGAAAGCAGGCCAGCAGGTGCGCCATGATACGTTTGAGGCGTGTACCAACGAAGATGCAAATCATCGCCGCCCGGTGGCTGCCTGCAACCTTATCGCGGATGACAAGGTTCCGGCCGACAAAGGAGACCACCAGTAAAGCGAGATATCGGGGGACACTTTCTGCCTAGTAATCGATGATTAGTCTGCTTTTTATCTTTGTAAACTGAAAGCCGACCTTCCGCTTTCCCCCCCATTGCCGTCGTTTCCTGCCGGGAAGGGGAGAGCGAGCTGGCTTGGGTGTAGCCTTCGGAGTCAGAGGGCTGCGCGGATTTTCATGACGGGTTGAGAGGGTGGGAGAGAGTCTCCTGTCCGCCCGTCATGGAGTGTTTCGTCATGGCGACCGCCATTCCCAAAATTACCCTGAGTTCCTCCCGTGACATCCCGTTCAACCGGCTGGTGCTGTCCCAGTCCAACGGTAACCGGCCGCTCTGGGCCGCCTTGATTATGCGGCCTGTCTGTGCAGTGTATTCACGGGTTTCCAGTTCCATGGCA
>ERZ746981.103-NODE-103-length-72580-cov-12.081569_pt1 | contig 72580 bp, 40 predicted proteins | sample MGYA00374948_ERZ746981 | MGnify/ENA primary metagenome ERZ746981 (study PRJEB28757, sample SAMN06711160) | food metagenome | host: microorganism | place: China:Harbin | collected 2017-01-30 | study: EMG produced TPA metagenomics assembly of the Analysis of...
GTTTTGCTAATTCCTTTATGAATAATATTGTTATAAAAAGTTCAAAATTTTATAAAAAAAAAAAAAAATAAAATCAAAAAAAAAAAAAAAAAAAAAAAAAAAAAAAATTAAAACACAAACCAAACAATAAGAAATTGGAAACAAAATGTCTTAGGTTATGTTCGATGAAGCTAAAACCACGTCTTTTGTTCATTCTTATGCAGGATCTGGTAAAAGGATGCTTGCTGATTTTTTCAGCTTTTTTTTTAACGATGCAATACAAAATTTATCCGTTTTTTTTTTGTCTTGTATTCGTTTCTTTTTTGATTTTTTTGGGAAAAAATGATTTTGAATTTTATGCTCTTTTCTAAAATCCTCTGGATCATCCTCTTTTTTGCCATTTGGCCCAACCTGTCCCTTCCAACGTTAAAACGGTTTTTTTTGAGTTTACTTCTACTGCAAGAATCATTTGTAGCAGGTGTATTTTATTATGTACTCTTACACAATGAAATTAAAGCGTAACTTCTCAATTCACCGTAGTATACTGTACATACATAGAAGCTAAAACGTTACCATTGCCTCCTCTTGAAATTGCGTCAATCGAACATTATGGTAGATATAAATATATGTATACAGGGAGCGCAATTCCCCAGATATGGCCGAAAGTCTATTTCTCGCTAAGAACCAAAAAACCACCTAAATCACTTTTTTCCAGTTTTCTTGTTATCGCTGACAGTACTGCAAGCACTACCGGATTTTTCCTCCAAGTCGGATTCCGCATTTTCATTATGCTGAACATCAACTTTGTGAATTTCATCGGTCAACATCTGTTTCAATTCTTCATCATCATCGTAACCCTGAACTATTTCGAACGATGCATTCATGTGTTCTGGACCAATAAATGTAGCAAAGAGAACAAAGGCAAAAACAGCTCCCGAAAAGATGGCCATGACCTTAGCATAATCATAAATATGCTTTCCGCTGGCCGATTCCATTGGGAACCTTTCCCCAATAGTAGTTTCAATTGTAGATGATGCCGAAGACACCAAATTACCCAATTGGTATGAAACACCGACAACGAAAGAACGGAAGGAAGGCGGAGAAAGTTCGGAAAGATGAACTGGTATAACACCCCAAGCACCTTGAACACAAAACTGTAGGAAAAATGCTCCCACGTCTGTACCAGCCCCTGGACAAAATGCCCAGGGATATATCAAAGCCCCACCGACAATGCAGCAGACCATTATTGAAAGTCTTCTTCCAAAGATATTGGAGAAGTTACCAACGAGAATACCACCAATGAAAGCTCCAATGTTTGCCAAACAGTTTGTAACAGTGGAACGGTTATTAGAATAACCATATCTAACCGTGAGTAATGTTGGATACAAATCCTGTGTGCCATGAGACATAAAATTAAATCCGGACATTAGGAAGATCATATAAATTATAACAAGCCAATAACATTTAATAGCCCTTAGAGCCTTTTGCTTAAATGTCAGTTGCTCGATATGATGCTTTCGGTTAAATGCCTCAACCTCCTTCTGCCTACTGTATGCCTTAGTCTCTGGGGCAAACAAAATTGCCACAACAATAATGAAGCACACACCAGCACCAAACCAATACATAGCCTTCCAGTGATATTTACTGTTGTCACCAATAGCTCTCTTGAATATGACAGCCATTAAGTAACCAAAAGCGTATCCCTGTTGGACAAATCCTGAAACAAATCCTCTAGCATCAACAGGACAATCATCTAAGGCCAATGCAGTTGCATTACCATAGACCCCACCTAAAAGAATACCGAAAAGAGACCGCACAGCCAAGAATTCGTTGTACGTTTTGATAAAGCCAGTTCCAATTTTTAAAAGAGTGACAAGAAACATATTGACAGCCAAAGGATACTTTCGTCCGTATCGATCACCATAATAACCAAAAACAAAAGCACCAATAGAACGTAGCATTAAAACCAACGTAATACCCCACGTAATACTTTTGACACTCACATCTAAGTCCTCTGAGAGTTGTGTTATATTAAGAGAAATTGTGAAAAAGTCGTATGCATCCCAACTCCAACACCAAAATGCAACCATTATATTATACCATTGCCTTCTATCAACTTGTTTCAATCCAGGAATAGGATTAATGAGACGCTTATTTGTTCTCATGATCTCCTTTGAAGGAACAAGTTGTGTCAATCTTGTGATTATGTAATTCTTCACATTTTCCTTTGTAAACTTAGGTTTTGCAGAAGAATAAATTTGGTTTTGATAATCTTTAATGGTTTGTTCATCCTGTTTAACAGATGCAACTGTTGCAGTTCTTGTCAATCGCCGAACCGACTCGACAGTTTTTTGACGTTCAAGATCAAGGCTCATATTATAACCAATGTATTTAACTTTTTTGCAACCAATAAAAATAACAATTGTTTAGATATCATAAAAATATTGACATTAGATGAAGAGGAAGGAAAGCCAAATACACAGATATTTATACCAGCAACAGATTAAGCATGATTAATGTACCAGTTAACTAATTCTGATGCTATCTGTTATCTGATGTGAGTACATCTTCATAATGTGGGGAAAAGGGCGCGATTCAACAAAGAGCAGGGCACACGGAAAGTCATACATACAGTCATCACGTCCCCGGCGTTATTCGAAGAATCAGTTCACACATTTTGATAATTATTTATTTTCGGCACTGTATCTAACATTTCACCTCTTCCCTTGGTACAACCATAGATCTACTTTAAAGTTTTTATTGTAAAGAAACAATCAAATATTTTGATTGGCACAATATTCCTGTGCATAGGAAAATATTTTTTTACATTGTTTTTTTAAGCTTAAGCTGTCGGCCCCAGAAAAGTTTATTGTTTCAATGTTTGGGCCAAACGCTGAGCGAAATTTTGGGAAGTGGAGCAACGGAACCTTGCTTTTAGAATTCTGGGTTACATTGTGTATATATTTAATATAAAAAAATTTTGTGGGGGTACTTGTGCGGGTGTGAATTTGAATACTCAGTATTCCCAACTAATAAGAGGGAATTTGAAAAAAGCAAAATCAGGCAAAGAAACAGCTGCCAGCAAATTTGTATAGAATGTATGCGAACTTCCAATTAGATCCAAAAAGCATGACCTTTATCGAGCAAGAAAGACGTAATTTTCGCAATTTCCTTTCTGTTCCTTTTTATCTCAAACAAAGAAATCGTTATTAATGGCCATAGCTCTTTATTTTTTATTTTCTTGAATCATTCAATTTATCTAATTTATGCTAGACCAATTTACAAGTCCGACCGTACTCCGAGGGTAAGTGCTTGGAGTAAAAATAATTTCATTACATCAAATCTCAGTAATCCTACAAAGCAACTGCTGAGATAGAACCCATCCATCTGGTCCATTGGGTTGTCCTGAGTATGCTTTTGAGAACAGAGATAATGTTATATGACAGAGGATGACAAATTATGCCAAGAACTTTTTTGAAAATAAAAGTAAATGAAGCTATCCATCCCCTGGATTAGCATTAATATGTTTGCGTTTGTTACATCCTGTATTTTTCAGTTCTTTTTTTTAATATTTCCGGTGTAGCGGAAATATTATTGGGTGCGGAGGAAGGGGAGTCACGAATACAAACAACAAAAAAAAGTGAAGTATTCGCGCTCGAGTTCGGAATACCAAGAATTAAATGGTTATTCTGTACGATATGGACGCATCTAAGTAGATACAATAATAAGATATGTCAAAGCGCTGTCATCTGAGTTGAATTCGTTTAAAATTAAAAATTTTACACTCGCTTGGATCTTGCAACCAATTAATCTATAAACCGTGTTTCGATAATAGCACACGATGCACTAAGAATTGAGATTATATATATTCCGTAAGTTCAAATTTTTGAAATGCTGGTCATCTGCGTTGATCATACATAAAATAATACATTTTAGATAACGATAGAGTCCAAATAAACTAATCTGATATACTTGGAGGTGTGACACTCCAGTAAATGAAGCTCCAATTGAGGGCCTAGAAAGCTTCCGTGTAATTTATTTTGTTGGCTCTATGTCACTGCTTCTTGGTCACGGCACGGCGGCTCTCCTAAGGATTTCGATTTAATCGATGTGCACTCCGTCAACTAGTCAATACTATCTTTCCTTATTTCAGAGATGATAGACATATTTTACTGGTGATCAGAGAGTATCCGGCTTATAGCTGATTTGATCAAAGAGGATTAAAAGGTTACCCAACGCGTTGGATCACTGTAATGATTTAGTTTTCGGTTTATCATAAATGACGAAAATGTACGTGATTATGGCTGAGGCGGCTTTAGTTTTCTTCCCGTGAAATGTGGCGTGTGTGTGTTCAAAATCAACATTATATGCTCTATGAGCTATTTTTACTGAGAATACTACACAATGAGCTGGCAGTCTAATTTTCAACCAGCCGTTTTTTCTGATTATACATCATCCAATCCTTACCAGTGTTTCGAGCCTTTCCCACACGAAATTGCTTTCCCATCTCTAAGTGTTGTACTCACCCATCTGTTTTGCAATGTGTTTCCTTCTCATTTTTCTTTTATGGTGGAAATAAAACAAGTCTTCTTTCTGCATTTCTTTGACAACCTGTGCTTTATCTATCTGTTCACCTGATTATAGATAAACACTGAATAGTGCTTCAAGATCAGACCTTGTTCAGGCCTGGATTTTCTTATAAAAACCAATATTTACTGTTCTTTTTTAAAGTATTTTTGAGGGAGGTGCTTTCATACAAGTACAATAGCACTTTACACACTGAAACATCTAAAGCCGAGCAAACAATCCTTGATCGTTACAATAACTGTGCTTATATATTTAAGAATACTTTTGCCGATGATTGATTAACGCTCCTTATTTCCAATATATACTCTCTCACTTCTTTCTAGTACAATATCCATTAAAGGTATAAATTTCATTATCATTTCTCCTTTTCTTTTCGTTATTAATAGTTCACTTGCTTGGCAGAGATAAATCTTTCGACTTGGTTCCTTAGATGCCAATCGCGACGAAAGATGTCAGATAAATTATTCATTCACGTCGCGTCAAGTTTTCTAAAAAAAATACGAATTTGATCTTACCTTTCATTATCGTGAGTCTAGTTGCAATCAATAGAAAATAAAAACTTCTGAACACAATTCAGAAAATTGATACTAGCATGAGTTCACCTAACAAAAGGGATATTTCGAAAGTTAAAGCTGAAGTTAAATCTGAAGAGTTAGTATCAAAAAGGCGTCATCTTAATCCAGTTGAGATTGTGGCTGATGACGATTTGATTGACAAAGCTCTTTCACAAAGGTTAAATAATAATGATAATAATAATGATCAGTACGGACAGAAGAGTAGGGTGAGCTCGCAAATATCCATGCAAGATGAATCTGGGGAATCAGTTTCAAGTTCAAGCGATAGTGACTCAGATAGCGATTCATCGAGCTCAACTGACACAGAAAGTGATGCTTCCAAGGGTGATACAGAAACCACAGATGATCCTATAAGGCGAGAATTTAGCGAGAAAGAACGTTTCCTCTTACAGTCAAAGTACAGGGATTTAGACGAAGAGCTCTTAAAGCAGAGAACAAAGATTGCTCTTGAAGGAGGTGTTCAAATAGTCACAAAATCGTTAGCAAAGGCCGATGATTTATTTGCTCAAACAAAGTCAGGAGTGCAGACAAATATAGTGGCGAAGGATTCATCGACTTTAAGAGAAATCGGTTATCAAGCAAGAGTGGCTACAAAAAGTTTACGACTTGGACGATCCGAAAAGCTTTTGGACTTCAAAGAGTTCAGCAGTAAGTTTAAGGATAAATTCGAGTCAGACGATGGTATCGTTAGCGAACGTTCTGACTTGATTCGTGTAAACTGGTTAGAACTTGGATGTATGTTCAACAGATTTTCAAATCGTGCAGCAACTTGCGAGTTTTTATTGGGACCTTTGGAATTGTCAAAGAAGCAAAGACAAGTAAGAAAGAGGGTTGCCGATGATTCAAGGAGTAAAATCACAAAGACTGCCAATGAAAAAGAGGCCCAAGAAATTGCTAATCGTGAAAAGATGGATTTGACTACCAAGAACTCGGAAAACTTATTCAAGCAGCTTCGGACTCGTAATTTTGAAAAAGTGCCTTTCTTCAACTTTTTTATTGATCCTGTGTCATTTGGGCGGTCTGTCGAAAATCTCTTTTACACGAGTTTTCTTATAAATCATGATAAAGTTATATTATCGAGGGATGAAAACAGTGGACTGCTGTACATTCAGCAGGCAAGTAATAACACATTACAGAATCATCCTAGATTTATCACCAAAGATGATTCCAAGTCGCATATAATATTTGATCTTGATTATAACACATGGAAGCAAATCGTCGAAATTTACGAAATCAAGGAGGCATTTCTGAAGGCGGCTTAACAACAAAATTTACATACACAAGTATTGTTATTAGAATGATCTATATACAAGTTCTATTGGTAGAAAACGAGGATCGTTTTTGGACCAATTCTAGCTGTAATCATTTCTGTGCCAACCATATAAGTCCAGAATACTGTCGATTGGCCATTTTCTCACAACTGCTGTCGAAATGTCAGTTGTCAATCCACGTTCAAATAGTTCAATTCCTGCCCAGCCAATCATGGTGGAGTTGTCTGTACAATACTTAGGATCAGGGTAATAAAAATTCACAATGTCCAAAGGTCGGAGTTGATCTTCAAGCATTTTTCTCAACGTTAAATTCGATCCGACACCACCTGCACACACGAAGTTGTCTATAAACAAATTTCTCTCTTTTATTGCCAGCTTAATCTTAGTGGTTATATGTTGGAATATCGCTTCTTCAACCTGATAGGCCATTCTGGCAATGATCTTGCTGTCTGATGGAATGACATTATTGTACTTCTTATCAATGGATCGTCTAACCTGCGAAATGAAAGACGCAAATGAATATTTAAGAACGTTCTTTCTGTGAGCCTGATTTTTCATTGGTTCACATATATCTAAAAGTGGCGGCTTTCCTTGCTCCTCAGGGTGCTGTTTCAAGAATGTGTCCATCTCCTTTCCAATCATATTACCGTGAAATCCCAACTCTCTACCGCATTTATCAAGTGCATCCCCAGCTGCAATATCAACTGTATCCACTAGTATCTCATGATCAAGTAGTGACCTACTTAAAACACACACAGTATGACCACCACTTACCAATATACTGAGAAATGGATATGATGGATATTTACCGTTGCTGGCCATCCTTGCCATCATTAAATGCCCAAGCATATGATTCACACCAACAATTGGTATTTGCCATGCTATAGATAGGCCCAACCCTAATTGATAGCCAGCAACTAGTGATGATGTCATTCCTGGTCCCCGCGTTGCACAAATTAAATCCGGCTTTGTCGTTTCTGTGTTCCACCCATTTCTCATAATAGCCCTGTTAGCTAATTCGGAAATGCTTCTACTATTATGCTTTGCAGCAGCAGCTGGCACAACGCCTCCAACACCGGATGAGTCAAGAGTATCTTTAAGCTCATCAATTATACGTGGTGGCTCCTTTTTGGAGTATCTGTCCATAAGTGTAATACAAGCATCATCGCAGGAAGATTCTATAGCTAATACCTTATACGATCTGCTGAACTCTTTCAAATACACTTTGTTGATCGAATTTATTCCGAGTCGTACTAGATTCATTGATTATTTCTAGGAGAGTAACGCTGAAAAAGTCTGGCTAATTCATTTATTCCAAACAATGTTTTTTGATTTGTGCTTGGATAAGTTTAAGATTGTCTTGTCCGTCCTATCAACGTTCCAATATTTTCCCAGAAATGTCAAGTGAGAGAGAAGTAAATAAAAAAATGAGGGGAAAAAATATATATATACATAAAATTTAAAGACGTCTTCCGTGAGCCAACGCCGTAGCGTAATAGTTAAAAATTACCAATTAACATTAGCGCTTGAATTGCTGTTAACAGCATATCCGCACAGTAATATATCATTTCAAAGTCATTAGACGAGCTATCACACGAAGTATCATACACAGTTCAAATTTCGAGGTTCAATTGTCCTTCGGCTCAGTATTTTAATTAATAAGTTATTCTAGTTTGCTATTAGTTCACCGCCATCTTGAAAAAAGGTATTTGAAGATCTTCATCATGTCAACAATTGACCAGAATAGCCCTGCCTTTCAAGAGGCCAAAAAAAGGGCGATTGCATTTTATGACAATGAACACAATCTTGATTACCATGAACGGATGGACCTTTATGTGTTTTACGAAGAACTCTGGCGCAGAACACTTCTTTTTGCATCAATGGGATTTGCGACTGGTGTTACTCTTCCGTTTATTTTAAAGAAAAAAAATAAGCTTCTGAATCCTTTATTCCCTATTGTCGGTGGATTTTTCGGGTTATCTACTGTTCCAGCATTGATGGCACCACTTCTTTACAATAAAAGCATGAAAAAGATTCATAAGAAATATACTCAGGATTCGAAGGTTAACAAAGTTCTTGAAGTGACACCGGATCCTTTCACAAAATCCTGGTTCTGGTCCAACTACTTTAAACAGTCAGCCTCAGATCCAACAAAAAGGATCAGGGATCCACGAAATCCCAATGCTATGCTCCCTGAAACGCATCGCCCCAAAAATGGCATTCAGGGATTTGGGGAATATAATAGGTCGACACCAGAAAATCCAGAGCTTACATCTGCATGGGACAAAATAAGGCATGAACAACAGACAGAACTAAAGAGCGGTAATGGCACTAATGAACTTGCCTCAGAGTATTCGGAACATTCTATGAATGAGGACTCAAACTCAAACTCCGATGAACAAAGCAGATTTTCATCTGATAGCAGCTCTTATTACGGATATGCAGCACCATCCAATGACCCACAATCACCTTCATACAATTCAGTTCAGTCTGATAATTATCCATTATTGTCCTCGAGAGATTCCTACTTGGGTAATAATAGCAACAGTAATGGTAACATTGAGAAATCACAAAAGCAACATAGAACGTCAGAAGATTCACAGTCATACAATTCATCCTTATCAGGCGCTGGGGGCTCTGAAACTAAGTCTGCATGGGATGTAATAAGGGAACAAAATGGGGAAAAGAAAGATTAAAGAATACTTTGTACATACAAACTTTATTCGTTTTTTATTTATTTATGGAATTTTCAACGGTTTAAACTTTAAGTAACCTTATCCACTAACATTCGACTGGTGCCTTATCGCACATCTGCCGTTGGAAACCCTCATATTTATCGGGCGTCCTGTTATCTTGTGACCATCTCTAAAGCCCGGTTTCCAAGTTAATTCACTCGTAAAAGTGAAAAATTATCAAAAAAATTTTATACGAGATGAATGCAATCTAGAGATGAGGATCATAACTAACAATGTACAAGAAAACTTTTTTGTAGTTCTAACAATGCTAGAATAAAAACCGAAGAAATCATCCGATACTGTCGACGGAGAAATGTTTTTATAGTGAACAATGTGCTTTGGTACCTTTTCTTCCATGCAGACAATCATCTTAGAAGGAGTCGTCGGGATTTTCTATCTATCGACGCGACACCAATATCCGTTTGAATTATTGATGTAATGCAAAGAACGGAAATGTGCTAGCCAAACGAAGGGATTAAACTCAGAATTACAATCAGAAGAAAAATTTTTCGCGAGAATATTTCATTTTTTATTGAAAAACTAGAGAATATTATCACATTTTGCTTCTAAGCGCAAACGCATATAAGAAGGTTTCGAAGTCCACCAAAAAGAAAGTCCGAAGACGTATTGGCTACCTCCCTATAAGAAGGATAAAAAAAATTTTGCTCCTTTTTTCTATCTGTCTCCGAATCCAGGCAGATCGCAAAAGCTTAAGTTAAGACTGTTGCCAGATCAAAAGAGAGTATACATAGGGTTAAAACAAAATGTCTTTCAACAGCTTCCGTTCGTTGTTCCAGCGTTACTCTGGTAAACAGTTTGCACAGTTCACCAGAAATATGTCACAAACTGCAAAGAAGCATTTTCCAAAGCCTGTTGCTCGTGCAGGCGTCTCTGGAGGTGCTTTGTTAGCCCTTGGTATTCTTGGTGTCGGAGCATACTCGTTGGATGCACGTTCTGCAATAAACGAGTATGTCTGGTGCCCTCTCTTCAGATGGTGCACTACTGCTGAGCAGGGACATCATTTGGGAATTGCTTTGCTTAAGTACGGAATCTTTCCACGTGCTTTTGGTGACCACGATGATCCAATTCTTCGTGTTGATCTTTTTGGAAGAACATTGGCTAATCCTATCGGTATGGCTGCCGGTTTTGACAAGCAGGCTGAGGCCATGGATGCCCTTTACGATCTTGGCTTTGGTATTGTTGAAGTGGGAACTATTACCCCTGAGCCCCAGTTTGGTAACCCAAGGCCACGTTTCTTCAGACTTAACGCTGATGAAACTGTGATCAACAGATACGGTTTGAACTCTGATGGTAGACTAACTATTCTTTCCAGGCTTAGAGTTCGTCTAGAAAAGTATTTGAAGAAGTCTAATGCATGCAAGACCAATAACTCGTTCAGAGAGGGTAAATCTTTGTTTGTTAACATTGGTAAGAACAGAAATGGTGACACTATCGATGATTATCTAGTTGGTGTTGACACCTTTGCTCCTTATGCCGATGCCCTTGTTCTTAATGTTTCTTGCCCAAGTGCTCCAGGTGTTCGTGATCTCCAGGAAAAGGATGTTCTTTTGGAGTTGCTTACAAAAGTTCGTGAGGAGAGAGATAAGGTTGGTGCAAATGTGATTGATCCAGCAAGAAAACCTCCTATCATTGTCAAGGTTGCTCCAGATCTATCCGAAAAAGAGATTGCAGACATTGCCGATGTTGCAAAGAAATCTAAGATTGACGGTATCCTCATGTCAAACACTACTACTGCTAGACCAGCTTCTTTGATCACCAAGGGACCTGTTGTTCAGGAGAAGGGTGGATTGTCTGGACGTGCAATGAGAGATATTTCCTTGAAGGCTTTCCGTACTTTGAGAAAATACACAAAGGACTCCGATTTGGTTTTGATCGGATGTGGTGGTATTTTCACAGGTAAGGATGCTATTGCATTCGCCAAAGCTGGTGCAAGTGCAATCGAGTTGTACACTTCGTTTGCTTACAGAGGACCAGGAATCCCAGACAAGATCAAAGATGAGATTGTTCAGGAATTGAAAAAAGAGGGAAAAACCTGGATGGAAATTGTCGGTTCAGATGACGAGAAGAATTAGATCTATTAACGGGATAATGAAATGAAAATGCTACACAAATATTTGTTTCGACACAGTTGTAGTATATAAATTTAGGTAAATGTACAGAATGATTTTTAACTTATAGAATTAATCATAGGTTTGCATACATATTTTGGGTATATTTTTATGTTTTAGTTTAGGATCGATTTATCAGTAAAGACTTATTCATTTAATTAAACTTATGTTTTTTATCTTCTTTATCATCAAAAGATAAACAGCAAAAAATTGAAAAAATCGTGGTCAGAATACACGTTTCATTCTTTTATACAAAGGAATCTCCCAGCACTAATTACTAGTGTCTTGAATATATGGCTTTCCTTCTCCATTATATCATTTCCTTTTACTTTTGTCACCTCTCATATTTAGACCTTTTAAACCGACCATTCGCTCGTTAGCATTAAAAATACCAAAGTAGTGATACCTCGCAAAAAAGCGTATTCAATGTTGGGAATTAAATAAATATTCCAATTTAGAAATCGTGGGAGTACTATTTAATCAGTTATTTTTCTCAAAAAAGTATGTTAGTAATCCCATAACTACTATAACAAATGCAAGGTCGGTGATAAAACGCAATAAGACGTCAAATTGGCGGGTAGCAGTATGAGCTAATCCTTGGAAACGAGAAGGAATAAAACCTATAAGCATGGTTATTATCTGCGGGCTAGATTCGGGTAACCTTGAACGAATTGAGTAATATAACATTGAGGCTATAACTTCCAACGTCATAAAGTATGTCCAGAATCTACTGGATCTAGCGTCCCGCAAAATCATATCCCCATTAGACCAGAATTGAAAACGAGACCAAAAAGAGTGCTTATTATCTTGAAATGATGGTCTTAAGTTTTCAAATGAAGCTGTATAGTCTGTATACCCTGCAACATGAATAGTAATTATAGCTATTATCGCAAGAAAGCGAAATAGAGTGAAATATACATTGATTCTTGTAATCTCATATTCAGTATAGCGCTTCATGTCATTCTCATATTTTGTTTGTGTAGCACTCTTCACAGAACTTTCATGCGATTCAGCTTGGATTTTGCTTGCAAGATCGGGTAACTGCCCTTGTCCACCATTCTTTGCCGACTGCTTTAACATCGATGACATAGTCTTCATAAAATCATCAGGAAGCAATGAAGGCAAAGAAGAATCATCTGAGTGCTGCTTTGAATGTTCCATTTTACTAAAAATGTTTTGCATCAGTTTATCCATGTCTGTTTCATCGATCTCATCGTCAATCACGTTATCTTCCTCCGATGAGTTCCTATGCAATGGGTCAGCCACATTGAGTTTGGATAGATCAGGAAGCACGAATTCTCCTTCTGTATGTTCCGTATCCAAACTTCCGTTTCTTCCAACACTTTCATTTAGATCTGACTCGTTCTTAGAATCTTTACCATTTTGCTCAGAAACCTCTTGTTCAGCAACCGCCTTACCGGTAACTTCCGACCCATTCAGACCCGCAATTTTTTTAAGTCTATCAGAAGCATTTGAAGCAAGTCTCTTGGCTCTCCGTTCCCGAAGAATTCTTCTACGTTCAGCAGCTGTCAATCCCATTGTTTCAAGTTACTGTTATTAAAACTGAAGAATTCTTGACAGCCAATATCATAAAACATGTACACATGCAGGAGCGTAATTGTATTATTTGACTTGTTATCCGGGGCACGAAATTCTGTAGTAGTATTACGAAAAAAAAAATTATATATATATATATACATCCTTACCTGACTTGTTTCATCTGGAGGTATACCGAAGCATCAAACAACAAAGCTATTAACCCATCATAAAGTGTATAAAGCTAAATATTATTCTAAGGTACAATAGAACCGCCTTCTCTAGTGTTATTGAAAAAATATCTCACGGAGTGGAATATTCCTTTTAGATGCTGTGGGTAGAAATTGGAAAGCACCTTTGTGAGATTCCTAACATACGAAAGGTTCATCTCATTATTAAAGATCCAATAGCATAAAGCCAAACATTCTGAGTCACCTTTCTTCCATGAAAGAGCAAATATTGGTATATCAAAATTGGAGCAGAATATATCATCGGTGAATAATAACTTATTTGTAATTGACCACATCTGTTCTCCTTGCGAACTAGGAACATTAACTATTATTCGTAATCCCTCTGAGAAAATGCCATGGCCACCAGGTTTAATTCCATAATGGCATATGAAAACCTGGTTATTTTCATTCTGAGGAAACCTTAATATTGACTCATATTCTTTATTAGCTTTTTGGATATGTGAAAACTTATAAACTTTCATGGAGACGCAAAAATGAAGATTGTACAGTGTTTTCTTTTTCTCGGTATCGTATGATTCAGTTATAGTTTCATCCCATATATTCCAAACGGTACTTAAAAATGTGTCTTTGTCTTTATTCACTGCCTCGTTGCGTAGGATTTCAGTTTCAGTATCAAATTCGTTTCCCGGATCCAACTCAGCAAGTAGATTTAAATAGGTGGGATTAACATTATTATGCGTGGTTGACCTTTGGCGTGATGAGATAGCTAAATAAGTTTGATTTGACATATATAGCGATTTGAATGTAAAGGTTTCATCCGGTCCAGATTTCGGACTTTTCCTACTCGAATAGTCCAAAGTTTGATCTGTATTGTTCAAATCATGTTCCTCATTATTTTTAATAGTCTTTTGACTGAACAAGTGCTTAAATATTCTCTTTACAGCCTTGCTCAAAGATTTTCTTTCCTTAGTCTGGTAGAATTCCTTCTTTTCTCCTGTTTCAAAAATGTCTGGCTTTCGACTCACAACGGTAGAAAATGAATCATCAATTTCCATATGCATTCCAGCAGGTCTTGAATCAGCAGGCGACCGACTTTTGTAAACGGGAACTTCCCGCTCATTTTGCTCTAGTATGGCCCTATCCTCGTTATTCACTCTCAAGATATTATTTAGATCATTTAGAACTTGTTTCTCGTCTGCTTTTCTTCTTCTGAATGATCGTCGAATAGAGAACCTTCTTGAAAATTTATTCGAGTCATCAAAGGAAGTAGAACACTTGATATCAGCAAGAGGATTATTTACGGGTACACTTTTGCTTTTTATTCCCCTATTTTGTTCTCTTCTTTTTCTTCTTCTGATTGAGAGAGAAAGCTTTTGAAATCCGGAATAACTGTTTTCTTTTGATTCAATATCCATATTTACTAAATCTATCTTACTAAATTGTAGTATGTCATCGTAAGTTATCTTCCAATGACAATACATAGATGTATGGTGAAGAAAATCCTTGTCTCCATTTGGAACAAGATTGATGCTGGGTGCGGCTCTACAAAAAAAAAAAAAAATTTTATTCGAAAAATTATACAGATGCAATATAGTCAAGCATTTTTATGTCTATGATTTCATAATGATAACAACGAGAATCACGCACAACGTTACGTGACATCTTTAAGTTAACGTCAACTTTAACTAAGTATGGTTAATACTAAAGGAATTAATAAGAAGAAGAATGAGTTCAGTCGGAAGAAGCGTCATAGAACAGGAAGATTGGGTTCAAAACTGCGGGAACTAGATGAAGAGCACAAAAGTGCGTTAAAATCGGCAGAGAGTACCAAAGCACTTTTGACAGAAGATGCAGGTTATATGGAAGCAGAAGGGATGGAAAGAACATACAAATTTAGTCAAGATGATATAATAAAGGAGGTTGATGCATCAACGGCAAGAAAGCGGTTTAGGTTAAAATTGGATCAGTATGGACCGTACACTTTAGAATACACGAGAAATGGAAGAGAATTATTAATAGGAGGTAGAAAGGGACACGTTGCTGCTTTTGATTGGCAACTTGGAAAGCTTGATTGTGAACTTTTCTTAAATGAAACTGTCCATGCTGTGCAATTCTTACATAATGATCAATACTTCGCAGTTGCCCAGAAGAAGTACACTTTTATCTATGATAAAACAGGGATGGAGCTCCATCGTCTTCAACAACATATTGATTGCACGCTTCTCGACTTTCTTCCCTATCATATGTTGTTGGTCACTGCCGGAAATACCAGCCACTTAAAATATCATGATGTTTCCACTGGTGAACTTGTGGCTGATCTTAGAACAAAGTTGGGACCCACACAGTCTATGAGAAAGAATCCTTGGAATGCTGTCATGCATTTGGGTCACGGAAATGGACAGGTCACTCTCTGGGCACCGAGTATGCCCACTCCGTTAGTTAAAATTCAGGCATGTCGTGGACCTGTCAGAGCTTTGGCAGTTAGCAGGGATGGAAGATATATGGCAGTTAGTGGTGCTGATAAAACGTTGAAGATATGGGATATACGTAAATACGATGTTGTTGGTTCATATTATACACCAACTCAAGCTAATACATTAGATTTATCAGATACCGGCTTACTTTCAGTCGGATGGGGACCCCATGTCACCATCTGGAAAGATGTGTTGAAGGAAAATCAGAAATCGCCATACATGAATCATAATATTTCAGGCTCACAAGTGCAGACTACAAGATTTGTGCCGTTCGAAGATGTTCTTGGGTGCGGTCATAAAAATGGAATAGAATCGTTGATAATTCCTGGAGCAGGTGAAGCCAACTTTGATGCTCTCGAAATCAACCCATACGAAACTGCAAAGCAAAGACAGGAATCCGAGGTTAGAGGATTATTGAACAAACTTCAACCCGATATGATTGCGTTAGATCCGGAGTCAATAGGTAACGTCAACAAGAGAAAGGTCCAGAAACGTTTAACACCTGCAGACCTTGCCGCTTTACGTGCCGAAAGAAAAAACGAGTCCATCCATCTTGACAAAGTCGACAAAATGGTTCAGCCTCATATTAAAGGAAAGAATTCTGCTTTACGAAGAATGAAGAGAAAGCAGAGAAATAATTTGATAACGGAAAGATCAAGGCGTGTTGAGAAGGCTTTGGAGAAAGAAAAAGATCTCAGAAAACGCAAAGCAGAAAAGGCTGATCATCTTGAACAAGAATCAGACCCTACGGCGAAGGCATTATCCAGGTTTGCTTAGGTTGCGATGTGGTGGTATATAACGCTTACAAATATAGATATTTTGCTCCAGGATTAAAATGATATGAGAAAACTTGTATTTGATTAAGTAAAAAGGATTTGCTGAAGTAGGAAGGAGAACATGAAAGAATGAAGGGGAAAAATTTTTAAAAGTATGATTCAATTCAATCCCCATCTGGAATTTCAAACAAAGTCTTGTCCACAGCTGGATCCACAGTGAAAGGATCTGGTAATGGAGCCTCAGTGTTTGCTCTCTCACGAATTGTCTTGATCTTTTCAAACCGCTGGCTTGGTTGCGAATCCTTCAAAACGACAATTCCACTGATTCCACGAAATTTCCTTACTGGTGTGAATCTTTCCTCCTTCGAGAAGGTTATATACTTGAGCTGAGCAGGAACAACTCTAGACAGATTTTCTATCAAATATGGTTTCTCTTGGTAAAGTGTGCGCAAATTCGAGTTTTGTAATTCGACGTTCGGCACTGTGAACTCATGCTCTTTTTTGCCTTCCACAGAAGCCGCATCTTCGTTATGAACCTCACTGTCTTTATCCTTCTCCGGCTTATCAACATCCATCTTGTCTTGATCCTTAGTATCTTTAGCCTTCAATGCAGCCCTTGCCTTAGCCCTGGCCGTAGTGGATAGAACAGCAGTTGTGAGCTTTTCTGTTTGTTGCTTTACTTCAGAAGCGGCCTTTGGTGGATAACCAAATAAGTCTTTTTGCGAGTGGCACTCTATCTTAAACTTTGGAACCTTCAATTTGTCTGTCACACCTATTATAGCAGTAGGAGAAAAGGAAAGAGATAAGAAATGTGCCAATGGGAACCAATACCAGAATTGAACAAACATTGTCAAGCCAACAATTGCCTTTGTATTCAAAGTGTTAGTTTGCGCATTCTCTAACTGAATAGTAACATTTCTTCCACCTGCATCAAGTATTCCTTGTGCCAGTGATGCTCCAAAACGTGCCAACGACTCCTCATGCTTGTTTCCGACAGTAGATGCAAGCTCCTCACGGAATTGCTTCATATGTGAATATGTCTTATCTGTCTGCTGGATCAATATCATGGCCTTCGCAATAGTGGCTCCTTCACGAACGAAATCGACAGGATCCTTGGACAATGGATCAAGGACTTTAACTGCGTCCTGCAAAGCACGGCCGGCACTAGAAATTCCAAGAGCCATAGCAGCACCATAACGGACATGGGCATTGTGTGATTGCGCTAGAAGCTCAACAATAGTTGGAACACTCTTGTAGTTAGACAAAAGAACAAAGCCCAATGCCATGATTGCCACTCTTCTGACATTATCAGAAGAGTCGGACACTCCAACATGCAAAAGGCGTCTAATCGCATCCTTATTCGATGTTCCACAGTACGCCAAAGCCAACACAAAGCAGCCACCGTATCTCAAGTTTGCATCCTGGTGAGCCAAAAGCTTGCTGATGATAGGCTCAGCAGCATCCTCTTTTCCCAAGCAAATGAGGGCTATGCCTATATCTAATCCACGAACAATCGTTTCGTGTTGTGTTTCCTTGGCATAGGTAAACATGTCGTGGACAGCAGTCATGTTTCCTGACCCAAGCATCACCAAACCCATCGCAAATGCGGCAGCTTCTCCGGATATTGCCGAATCTGAGTAAAGAGTAGTTTTCAACTCCTCATAAACTTCTGAATCTGCCAAACCCATGGCAGCTAAACCTGCACCAAGGCAAGCACCATGAAGAATTACATCTGTATCCTTATTGTCGGTGCCATCGGCGTTGTCCACAATCTGCTTGCGAAGATATTTGAGCACATCCTTTCCGTGACCGGCATAGACTAAGCCAAGAGCATAAAGTGCGCCACCATTAGCGTACGCCGAAGAAGTACTACCAGGAAGATATGGCTCCAAAACGCCTCTACCCTGATTTAAACTTCCTTTATGAATAACACCAAAAGCTGCAGTGGCTGTAAATTTTGACCAGGCCGAAGAACGTCCCAGCCACTCCAAATTCAAGCGAAAGAACGAATCGTCCGTCGTTCCAGAGTGCATTAGTGCATTCGTGAGCGACACAGCCGAATGATATAGAGAGCTGCGTCCATCCATAGCCTTTCTTGTTGCATTCATTATGTCTATATCAGACGCATTATTGTCAGACAAAAATGTCAAATCCAGGTCACACGTAGGAACACCTGAAAGAATTCTGAGCAGCATCGAAACGGCTTTATCGGGCTCACTAGTCTTTGTCTGTTCCTCAAACGCAGTTGTGACATTTGCGAGTAATTGCTGCGATGCAGCACCAACGAGGTCAAAGGCAATTTGATAAGCGATAGGAACATTCGATGGTGTTGAAAGCAAATCCTTAAACACCCGGATCACAAGTTCCGAGTCGTTCAACTGAACGACAATCTTGGTTAAAAGAAAATAATCCGGACTTTTAAGCGATAGAAGAAATTCCGCTAGGTTGTGCAAGCATTCAGTCTTCAACTCAATATTAGATGCTGTTGTGGCTGTTGCTGCATTAAGAACATAGGCCACAAGTCCCCTTGCGGTCTCCTGGTTGGCTGTCTTGACATTTTCTAAGATCCTTTGAATGACATCCAAACGGTAAGCTTCCAATGAAATTCCCAATGCCAATTTATTATCAGCGTCGTCGACACATTTCTTAACCATCCTTTCAAAAATCGAAACGAGATGTGAATCAATTTCAACACTCTCATCAACAAAGTGCTTTTGTGATTGTTGAATGTACTGTTCTAAACATTGTGAGACGATTGTCTGAACGTATTCGGTCTTCTTGTCAAGATCTAATTCCGAATCTGCAAGTAATGCATACTTGACAGCTGCCTGGTAGTCTCCCAAATTATAATAAACTTTGGAAGCTAGCAAAGCAGCCAGCTCACGCTTTCCAAACGTATGATCTTCATAAAGTTCCTCGATATCTGAAATATTGTTTGCAATTTCAGCCCATAATTCATCCGCCACCGAATTCAATGACTCCAAAGCATATATTTTAAGCTGTGGATCCGACTCCCCCAGCAAAGAGAGATACGGTGCCGCCGTTGTAATCGTGCTCATATCTATTATTACTATTTACAACAGTTCTATAGATCGACTAAGTACTGAAAAAAATAGATGTGATGATGCGGTGATTGTGTTAATAGTTTGTAGAGGGATACATGTATTTTATCCAGAGTAAACCAAAGAAAAAAAAATAAGAGGAAGCGAGACTGCTACATTCAAAAATAGAGAGGGCAAAAAAAAGTGAAATCGACACCGCTGAAAAAAACTAGCGGTCCGCGAAGTGTCAACACAAAAAAAAATAGAAGCTGAAAACACGGTAAAGGATTATTTTTAACTCATGTGGTATACACATAGGCAATGTCATTAAGACATATATATGAAAATGACCTACGATTCTACCAGCAAGGATAAATAACAAGTTTTGTTGAAAACTGAAAAGCAAACTAACTAGAACCCACCTCAAAACAACTGTATAAAAATAAAGTAAAAAAAAAGAAGATAGAGGAAAAGCAAGGATGGCTATTCATCTCTCCCAAAAGGCGTATGCAGCGTGAAAACAAGGATCAACTTCTTGTCTTCAAATAAAAGCAAAAGATATCAGAAATGACGAATAACACCAAGCGATAACAAACGAAATAAACATAAAGGTGAAGAAAAAGAAATATTAAGAATGAAGCAGTGTCTGAAAAAAATGCATGCTCATCATTAAATGTAAGTTGCCGAGTATGTTGAATACAAGGAATCTGAAAATAAGTTCGTGCAGTAAGAAATGTATGAAGATCTAATTAATCAATCGACCAATAGTCATGCTTACACGGCAAAATCTGTGGCTGCGATCATTTAATAGAGTAATCTGGTGATGATTCTGTAAGGCGTGTTTTCCAACTTCTCGTAAATACTCTTGATGTCATCTAAATTGACGTTAGAAATATCAGCCATAAGGTAAGCAACATTACCACGAGAGTCGGAGAACTGTTTCTCAATGTTGTGATCAGACAAGATCTGATTAACTGTTCTCAACACACCCGGAACATTCTGATGAATATACAAGATTCTAACAGCATTCTGCTGGTCCCAGTCGAGTCCTCTAAGTGCAACCTCTGGGAAGTTGACAGCACCAGTAGAGGTTCCTTCATTAATGTAATTGCTCAAAGCATTACTGACCTCAATTCCGATAGCCGACTGTGCCTCTTCGGTAGAACCACCGATGTGTGGAGTCAAAATAACATTCTTCATTGACTTCAACTCCTCCAGCTCTGGGAAAAGATCACCCTTGAAGTCTGGACCATTTTTTCTTGGCTCAGCTGGATACACATCCAATGCAGCACCTGCCAATTTTCCAAGCTTTAATGCCTCGACCAATGCAGGAATATCGACAACAGAACCTCTGCAGTTGTTCAAAAGGTAAGCGCCATCCTTCATCATAGCAATCTGGGCAGTCGAGATCATCTTTCTGGTTTCTGGAGTCTCAGGAACATGCAAAGTCACGAAATCAGACTCGCCCAAAACCTCATCCAATGTGGCGACTTGCTCGGAATTACCAAGGGCCATCAATGACAATATATCATAATAAAGCACACGCATACCTAATGCCTCAGCCAGCACAGACAACTGTGAACCAATGTGACCGTATCCGACAATACCAAGAGTTTTACCTCTGACTTCCCAGCACTTGGCCGATTTCTTGTTCCAAACGCCCTGGTGCATCTCCATAACACGGTCCCCGAGTTGACGGGATAGGCCAATAACCTCGGCCAACGTCATCTCAGCAACAGAACGAGAGTTACAGAATGGTGAGTTAAACACGCAAATACCATGGTCTGCAGCATACTCTAGATCGACCTGGTTAGTACCGATACAGAAGCAACCAATAGCAATCAAATTCTTGGCGTGCGAAAGAACCTTTGCGGTCAACTTTGTCTTTGATCTCACACCAATCACCTGCACATCCTTGATCTTCTCGATCAACACATCCTCGGGCAGAGAGGTCTTGTAAAACTCAACCTGATAGCCCTTGTCATGGAAAGTATCAAGTGCGGTCTGGTTAATATTTTCCAAAATTAGCATCTTAATATCACCAGTGGAGAAAGGTTTCAATGCCTTCTTAGATCTGTCAAAGGTAGTTGCTCTTGGTCTTGGAGCACTATCAAGATACGTCGATGTTGGAGAAGTAGAGACCTCCTTCTTTGGGGACAAGGATGTTTGTTTAAGCGATCTGCTCAATTGTGAAATTGGCACTGGGGATGACATATTTGTGTATATATTAATTGATATGATATCTCGCTACTTTTCAATCTTAAGCGCTTTAGAATATCTGGCAGAATTTTCTTAAATATAAGAAGGCTATTTTATGTGACTTGGACAATTGATAGAAAGACCAAATCATTTCGGAGTAGGAGCTTCGATATATTTATATAACGTAGCTCTGAAAAAAAAAATTCATCTGAAGTAATTACATTATATTGAAATGAAAAAAAGAGTCAGAACGCGAATAGAGAAGGCGTCATACTGAATGTGTAAATAGGGGCATCTAAACAGGACTGAAAAATTTTTGAGGCCCTATTGTAGAACTATTGACACACCGGTACCAATTCTCTTCTCTTGGTATTTCCGAACATTCCTGGGAAATATAAGGCGGTACACTTTGATCACCGAAGCGATGTTCCCAAGTGAATTGCCAATTTTGGTACCTTAAAAACTCAACGAACGAGTTTATATCTCTAGAATTAAGAACTAAAGAGCGAGACTTTCATTAGCATTAGCGCGAGGATATTTGGACTGAGTCCGAATGACCACGCTATTTTTCTTTTCTTCATTCGCCAATCTCCGTACTCCACTAAATATTAGAGCGAGTATTTCTATTGTTACCACAAAATCGCAGATGGAGCAAAAAAGCAGGAAACAGTGCAGAGTATTCTCGACAACGCATCACGTTCCACTTTCCGAGCTGGTCCAACTCCCAATGCACATTACTCCTTTAGTAGGATACAAAAGGGTTTTTCCAGACTGCGTAGTAATATCTTATTTATTCCCCGTTGTCTGCCACACAGCCATCTTTTCTACACGTGTCCATCGATGATTAACTTTTAGGAATCTAAAACCTGAAGTGGAGCATAGGCCGAAACCGCGACTTCAAATCACGTGAAATGATTTAAACTGTCGACGAATTTTTTTACCTTGCCTTTCAAAGCAAAAATGTCGGAGAGCATTTTTTTCGTCTATTTGTCATCTGTGTCCGAGTACATATGTATTTTGCTACATCTTAGATGAGATGAAATGGTGAGAATTAAAACATGAGTAAATAGATGTTTGAGTACTTGCAAAGCACGTTATGCAGGTGTGTATGTATGTGGCCATTCTCGTAGGTATTTTATTATTATCATTTTTCATATTCCTCTGCCCTTTCTTTGAACTTGAAAAGTTTTGACCTATTCCGGTAAACTGCCTCGAGAGTAGGTGAAATTGCAACGCTACACTCAAATTATTAATCTTGAATTAAATTAGCAAGAACTGAGATATCCTGTCATCAATGTGCAATCAAAATCACCTGCGAAATTTTAAATGTGTAATTTATTACAATTTGATTACGAAGTACCTCTGTTGACATAAATAAATTTGGATGTGAAGGGCGGGTTTAAAGTAGTTCAAATCATGGCGAATTCACACATCTCTTCGACCAAATTTCCTTCGTAGTGAATCCATACGAATTTTATTTTCTGTCTCAATACATTAATACGATGAGATGGCGGGAAAACTATATTGATATTTGCATCACGTGATGAAAAGAAGGGTTGTGTTGATGCGAAAAATTGGTGATTTTGCTGAAGTGAAATTTTTTTTTCGTACCAAAATACATAGTGAGTTGAGACTACCCTAGCTTCACACCCAACTCTATCATTCTTGAAGGTCTTCTTTCTCCAACTCACGTCGATTGAAAACCAACACCCCCGGCTTTCCACGTAATATCCCGACGATTTCAAAGTTTTTATTAATTTTTCTTGCTAAAATATAATCATGTCAGGCGCACCAGCAGCAGCATCAAGAGGCGGACCAAGAGGAGCTCCAAGAGGTAGAGGAGGAAGAGGAGGAAGAGGTGGAAGAGGTGGCAGAAGAGGTAGAGGAAGAAGAGGAAACGATGAGAAGGTTTGGGCCCCAGTCACCAAGTTGGGAAGACTTGTGAAGTCTGGTAAGATCACTTCCGTTGAGGAAGTGTACTTGCACTCTTTGCCAGTTAAGGAGTACCAGATCATTGACACTTTGTTGCCAGGTTTGGACGAGAAGGTCATGAAGGTCTTGTCTGTCCAGAAGCAGACCAGAGCTGGTCAGAGAACCAGAATGAAGGTTGTCATGGTGGTTGGTGACTCCAACGGTCATGTTGGTCTTGGTATCAAGGCTGCCAAGGAGTTGGCCACAGCTATCAGAGGTGCCATCATCATTGCCAAGTTGGCCATTATTCCAGTCAGAAGAGGTTACTGGGGTTCTAACTTGGGTGCGCCACACTCTATCGCCAACAAGACTTCTGGTAAATGTGGTTCTGTCACTGTCAGATTGATCCCAGCCCCAAGAGGTTCTGGTATCGTTGCTTCTCCAGCTGTCAAGACCATGTTGCAGTTCGCTGGTATCGAGGATGTTTACACTACATCTTCCGGTTCTACCAGAACTCTTGAGAACACCTTGAAGGCCACTTTCGCTGCCCTTGGTAACACTTACGGTTTCTTGACTCCTAACTTGTGGAAGGAGTTCGCTTTGACCGACTCCCCATTGGATGTCTATGCTGATGAGGCTTTGGGCAACAAGAAGAGAAACTAAACTAAGTTTTCTCCGAGTTAGCGAGTGTTAATTAATAATAATTTGGGTACCTTCTGTGCGCGATCATTTCTTATATTATTTTTATATATTGTAATAACGGATGCAGTTGTTTGTTCACCAAGTTGGTTTAATTGTAGTACTATTTTTATTCTACCGTATTTTCTACTGGCATATCTTGAAGTTGGGATGGATGTCTTCTGTGACGATGAAGTGCACAGAGACGAAAAAAATGGAACTATTGACATTAAAAAATAACTATACAGTGAGAGCACCGGCCCACAAAAAAGGGCCAGATCAAAAGCAATAGAAGCACGAAAGTATATAAAAAGACACGAAAAGATGGAATCAGACACCATTATGAAATAACTTATCAATATCATGGGCCTCACACCTGTTGAGGAGGGGCCTGTTCCATCACCTGATCATCTGGAACAGCAAACTGCCGTTGATCTGTATTCTGACCGTCACCATTTCCATTTTGATCCTTAACCCAAACCATATTCCTGCCCCCGTTCAAATTACGATCCTCAGGATGCTGGAATGGGCAGTTTGCGTTTTTGCAGTTCGCGCCAAACTTGCATGGTTCATCAATAGGATGCTGAAAATAGCAATCGATCCTCTTGCAATCGGCACCATCCCTGCACAGAACATTTGTTGTGGCGTGTCTCTTGAGACATCTTGGATTCTTGCAATGTCTACCGAATTTGCATTGTTCCAGAGATCTCTGGGAACCCTCTTGCATAGAATCTCCCCCTTCGGGTGGCTTATAATTAGGAGATGAGTGTGCTTTTGTACATGATGGGTCGATGCAATTCTTGTTTGCAGGGCACCACTCTAGTGTCAGCACTTTAGCATCTTTATTAGCGGGAGTTGGATGACCAAAAGGACACATCTCTCTTTGGCACACTGCACCAAATTTACACAAGGTAATTCCATTAGTTTTCTGTAGTAAACGCTGCTCTACTTGCTTTGACACCTGCTTGACGATGTTATTGCTTCTTTCGAACTTGTGAGCTCTTCTTTCTTGCCTTGTCTTTTCGAGTTCAGCCATTAGAGCATCGTCTTCCCCTGGATGTAGATAGTTGCATGTTCCAGGCGGATTTGGGCAGTTTGGATAGGCAAAACAGATTTTCGCAGGGTGCGCATACCGGCAATTGCGGTCGTGGCAATGAGGGAATTTCTTGCACCTTCCAATAGGTTTTCTGGGAACAAATTGCATACTCTGGGAACCATTTTCCAAAGACTTTTCCATCAACTGATGAAAGTTCCTTTGGTTTCTAAGCGCAAAAGATTTCTTGTTCTTCGTATTTCCACCTTTTGAGACACCCCTATGAACCGTAGAACCTTTTCCAAAGGCACTCGTAATGTGGGGTCCCGTGGGAATGGAACCATGAACTATGCCTTCCATAGCAGTCGAACCGCTATCATCAAAGTGAACCTGCTGGGTACCATTTGTCTTGTTTACAGTCTGATCTACTCCATGACTTTGAAATGCCGACTGTGTAAATGCTGACTTTATTGGTGCTGCTGGTTGTTGAGGTAAAAATTCAGGCTGAGACTGTGCTTGCGGTGCTATCGTGGTCTGTTGCTGCTGTGCTTCCTGTTGCTGTTGCTGTGCTTCCTGTTGTTGTGCCTCTTGTTGCTGTTGCTGTGTCTGCTGCTGGCCATTAAAGCCTTGCTCAGCACCTTGCTGATAATGCTTCACTTCATCCAAAACTTCATTAACAAAATTTATGTTGATTGCATTTCCAAATAGTGAGTTGAATTCCGTCATAATTTCCTCTGCCGTCCTGTTATTAGAAATCAGAACTAGTAAGAACTCGGCCACATAAGATGGATCATCGGTAAGATTCATACTTCTGAGCTTTTCTGTGACTTGAGCATTTAACTGCTGCCCAAATGGGCTTTCAGGATCAAAGTTCATGATTGATATTTTGTAAAACGAACTATTTACGAAATGTAACTTTAACTTGTAAATTTTGATGGAGTGAGTGTCTTACGATGAATAAAAGAACTATATAAGATTAGGCTTAAAAAGCTAGCAAGAATTTTTTTTTTTTTTTTTTTTATTTTTCTTTTTTTTTCCTGGGTGTGGGCGTATGAGAAATTTTGTAACGGCGGGAAGGGAAAAAGAAAGTCCTGTAGTCACTGCTTTCCTAACTAGGAAACGAATCAAGAGTGCTTTAGCAGCTGCTATTAATAACAACTTTACGGGTAATCATTGCGTAGTAGTCTGTATCACTCTGTCTAAACATGCATATCTTAAAAATTATTGCGTACTTCTTTTATTTACTTTGGTGTTCAAACTACAGCCATGTTAAGCATACAAAATTTTAAAATTCATTATTGCCTATTCTGTGATGTCCAGAGACGAGAGAGCAAAATTCCAGCGAAAATCAATGAGGATGCAATTATTATCGTACTTCCAACAGTTAAATCAGTTGCAAAAGCATGGTCTTCTTTGTCACATAATCTATCATCATCATCTGGTGTCTTTTCCTTGATTTCTAAGATAAAAAGCAATTTTTTCGGTTGAGATTCTAATGCAGCTTCGAGATCATCATTTTTATCCAACGCTATCAGATCGCCATCATTATCTATGTAAGAAAGATCAAAAATACTATTTGGCAGTCGTTGCAAATCCAATTTCATGTAGATTTTATGCTTTATTATGGAAAGGAGATCTTGATCACTACCCTTTTTATCAACAACGATCTTCACTCTGTAAATTTTTCCGTCTAGATCAAGATTTAAAGACTCTTTAACCCTTAATTTAAATTTAATCTCTCTAGAATGGAAATTTGAGGTTGAATATGCTTTTTGATTTCCAATTGCCACCTTAGATTGGTCTACACTTCCTGGAAAATCCATTAGTACAGGCTGAGGCAATGTTGAACTCAAAAGAGAACCATATGACATGGACTTTGGAATCCTTTTATCTTGTATGCTTGTTAATGATGGTAGCGGCGTTGTTGAAGTATTAGAATTGGTTCTGAAATTTGTTGTCGATCGCCATTCGCTTGACAAGTTACTTCGTGATTTTGTATATGAGCTTCTTCTGGAAGGTTTTTCGCTGGAATTAATTGACTTCAGCGGCTCCTCCAAAGAGCCCCAAAATTTATTCCATGCTGGACCAATGCTTTCCTCATTTGAAGTGGAACTATTTTCAATATCAAAATGCGAAGCATCTGATAATTCTTTAGAAGGGAAGCTTGTAGATTCAACAGTGGAGAGGTCAAGAGCCTTAAGCAAAGCATTTGTCAAGTTAAGAACATTTGCCAACCCTGTGATTTCCCCCTCACCATTTACAATCGGTAGATTAAGAAACTTGCCTTCATACATGAGTCTTAATGCCGATTGGATCCCCATGGTCTCCTGTGCAAAATTTGGGCGAGGAGTCATAATACGTGCAACTTTCATACTTTTTAAATCATAATTATTTGCGAGAACCCTAAAAAGTATATCCTTGGTTGTTATAATTCCTATAACATCTGATTTCATAATAGTATCAGTGCTCTTGTTTGATTCTTTCAAACTGGGAGCATTGCAAATAAGAGCTGCCGTTAGATTTTTCGCCTTCAGCATTTGAGCCGCTTCAAGTATTGATGCTGACGGTGGTAAGGTAGCACAGCGTGCCAGATGAAAATATTTATCCGTGACCAAACTCGCCAATTCCGGTTGTTTCATGATGCTTATCAATCTTTTAATATCGTTTGCAATCCTCATTTTTCTCTGGCGTATGTTGCGATCGAACAGCTCTTCATTAGTTGGTGCGAGTGGATCAACTTGCATACTTGGTAAAGGTTGTACCATGCCATAATCACTACCTAAATCATACTCGTTAAGGTTTTCAAATGTACATTGTAGTCGTCGCGCTCCGTCGGCCATCTTTTCCAAACGAATCATAGCATGATAAAAGCACTTCGTAATGTTGAGAAGCTTGACAACAACTCCAGTAGTAGAATCAATTAAAGGTAGGTGTCTTATTTTCTTTGTAACCATTAATCGCAAGGCTTCATTTGCTGACGTTGATAGTGGCATGAAGTAAGGGTCTGTTGTCATAATACTTGTAACAGAGCACATTGTATCCAAGTCGGGTGCCGCAACTCTGAATGCCATGTCCTTTGCAGTAACTAGTCCTACCATTTTCGAAGTGGCCGAATCTATAACAATAATGCAGTGTGCTCTCTTTGCATTCATTAGCTTTGCGACATCTAGAATTGAATAGTTTGGTGTGCATTTTATTGGAGTATCAGCAATCTTCGCCAACGCACTATTTTGAAACTGGCTTGTCGGTTCCCCCATTTCTTTTCCCGATCGTGACCGCCATTGATACTTGAGGTGATGATTCATAAGTAGCGGGTGGTGTACTACTTTTTATTATGAAATTTTATATAGACGACGATAAAAATGATTCTTGAGGTAGAGGAAATTAGTGCAATTTCGTGCAATCTTATCAGCACTTAATATCACAATGTAGATATTGGACGATCTCAATTCAAAAAAAATTAAAAAAATTAAAAATTAAAGTTTCGTGGCTGTTCCCTTTTGAGAACAAAGAATCCTTTTTTAGATGTACGTCTTCTTTACATAAATACATTCGAAAGTAACACTCATATATCAAGAGTATTCTCAACAGCTGCAAGTGCTTTTAATAAAAATACTTGATTTGAAAGCAAACGTTCTTGAGTTGGCATCAAATAACATGGTATTATGTCATACCATGTCCACACTCAAAAACACCGATCATCTACGTTTTGTAGTAGTCCTGATATTTATTGCCCAGTATTATATAGAAATTGGTATAAATTCCTGTAGCTTAGTTGTTTATATGTTATATAGTTGAATATTATCCGGTGGAAAATTAATTTTCTTTGTCTATTTTTGATAGATTTTTATAATTAATGTTAAACATAATTTGAGCATAAGGATTCGTGACATAAGTGGTATGTATTGACGGACTGTTTTCAGTGTTCAGATAGTACCACAACTTTGTTATTACAATATTATTTGAATAGAGGTGGTTTGTTGATTACATTCCGATGAATATCGTCAACATGCCACCACTGTGCTTTTAAGTATAAAATAAGAAATAGCTCAAAGAATAATTGATAAGGGAATATTAAGAGTTTGAGTAAAATCGATAATGAAGGAGAGAAGATATATACTTGAATATTATAAAATTTTATTAAATAAAGTTTCCTTGGGTACGTAGCAGAGCGGTAAAGCATAGGGTTATCGGAAGCTCTATTACAAGCAGTAAATTATTTCTAAAAGCAAACCTCGTTATCACTTCTTTCTACTTATTCAATTTATAAGAGCCGTGATAGTTTTTGTTATTTTCATATATGTAATTTTATTCACGATGGGTTTTCCCTATTATTTGGTATTATTAAGCTCGTCGAATTCAAATACGAAGACAAGAATTTGGAATCTTGTAAGCGTAATCCGTACACCAAATTTACACATTTAGTTTTTATTTACTAAAGCGAGTCCCAGCGCCAGCGATAAGGGGAAAAATTTTACCGCCGATTCATTCCACGATTAATTTCGACATTAAGAATATAATCTCCGACACACTATAGTAGTACAACAGCCCTTCAAAATCTAAAATTCTATGCTCACAAAACTATAAAGAAACGGAAGGGATAAGGAATGGGGAGTTAAAAAAAAAAGGCAAAAATAAAACGGCTGGAGAAACTGTGCCGTTGCCGTTGGATTATAAAATGAGTCTAGAATTTCTCCAGTGAGATTGAGATTATGTTTGTTCTGCACTAAGCCCTTCCTTCTCTACTACGGGACACTATTCCACAAAATTGAGAAAGAAGTCCGGTTTGCCGATAGAAAATTTCACAACTCACAATTGTGCCTTCAATCTCCACAAATCATCTGAATTGAATCTCTCTTTGAAGACAAAATCTTTATCCTATTCCTTTATTGTATTTTGTAGCGTTTGTTTGTTTGGCTGTACTTTTCAATATTCAATTAATACACACACGACCTTATTTTGACAAGGTCGAAAAAATCTCGAACATCCAATATTTAATAACAATATAAATTTCAACAATCCTTACGTAATAATTGTGGTGTTGAAAAATGCGTATCAGAAATGTTATTGTCCAATTTGAACGTTTCTATTATTCGCCGCATTGTTATATCTTTTTGCTATTACATCGAGGCCATGTCAAAACTCTGAAAGTTTCCTTTGAAAGGCAAGCAATGTCTGACCTCATCTTTTTTATGCAATCTGCATTCATCTGCAAAATAGAGTAGAGAGAATTTTTTTCCCGTTCAATTATTTCCTGATCTATCATATGACTTACATACGATTTACCATTTAGGGTAAAATGAAACGGCTCAAATATAAGCAAAGAAATATTTTGACCGAGCTAGAAAAAATTGGGAACTGGTGGCGAAGGATCACTGTACGGGCTCTAAGTATTTTGTCCAATGTTCAACGAATTAAACACATTTTAGATTGGAAGCCATTGCAGAAATTGCTGTGTTGTTAACAACCATGAAATTAAAAGGGGTCTTAAAATAACAACCATGTTAATGTTAATGATAATTAGGTGTTGACCTTCTTGAAATTCAGGGCAGCCCTCATGCCTTCCCACCACTCTTAAGCGAATAGCTGTGTTAAAAAGAAAAGAGCGGCCTGGGCTGTTAGACTGGGAATAATGCATTGTAAATAATTTGTTATTGCACGCTGCTTTTATTGAGGAGCCAAAAAATTTTTCGGGATGCAGCATAGCGAACAAACCACAGTCAAATTTTTTTTGCTTACTTTTGCGTCCTATGCGGCAATAGGTAAATAAAGGGTCTGCAGTAATGCCGGACAATGCACTATAATTGGGAAAGTTGAGGGATCGATAGGTCACAAGGCAGTAATTCGCATATGCATAAGTTGGAACTTATAAATACTATATGCATCGCCTTCAGAGAAAAGGACTTACACAAGTGCGTCCGCGCCGATATCATTGGGCTTTTAGATTCTTTCTCCCTCTGTTTAAGCTTTGACTTTTTCAAATAACTAACTCTAGTGATAACCATATTCACTCCTTTTTATCAGTAAAACAACAAACTGAAAATACAGGTTATTTCACTAATCGCATTCTTTTAACTAGGTCAAACTTATTCACTCTTTCATTCTTTCTTCAGAGTTTTTCTCTTTATATTCACTCCTTCGAGCACCAAAACTTATTAATATAATGAAGCTTTTAAATATTTTCTCATCACTTCTATTGGTGGCATACGCCTACGCGGCTCCAGTTTCAAAGAGCACACAGAAGCACAAACACTCTCCACACAGCAGCGAGAAATCGGTGTCAGTCAAGAAAATAGTTTCCGGTGATTTGGATGCATACGAGTCGCCCTCTGGAAGTTTCGAAGATGGAAAGATTGCTTGCTCTGATTTCCCTAGTGGAAACGGTGTTATTTCTCTAAGTTGGTTAGGACTTGGTGGATGGGCTTCAATTATGGATGCCAATGGAGACACATCATCTTCTTGTGAAGATGGTGAGTACTGCTCTTATGCATGCCAACCAGGTATGGCTAAGACTCAATGGCCTTCAGACCAACCAAGCGATGGTAGATCAGTTGGTGGCTTGTATTGCAAGGGTGGATATTTGTACAGAACCAACACCGATGCCGACAATCTTTGTGCATGGGGAGAGAACTCAACTACTGTGAAATCTTCTCTAGATAAGGATGTGGCAATTTGCCAGACTGATTATCCAGGTTCGGAAAACATGGTTGTTCCTACTGTTCTTGAAGCTGGCTCGTCATCGCCACTAACAACTATCGATGAAGATACATATTATCAATGGCAAGGAAAAAAGACATCGGCTCAATTCTATGTTAACAACGCCGGCGTTTCCGTCGACAATGGTTGCATTTGGGGTTCTGCCTCCAAAGGTGTTGGAAATTATGCCCCTCTCGTTATTGGCGCTGGTTACACCGATGGAAAGGCATACATTTCTTTGATACCAAACCCAAACAATAAGAACTCGGCTAATTTCAATGTGGAAATCACTGCGGCCGACGGATCAGAGGTTAATGGTGAATGCTCATATTCCGATGGCTCATTTTCTGGGGACAGTGACGATGGTTGTACTGTTACCGTTGTTTCCGGTAACGCTGTTATAACCTTTAGTTAGGTAATTGTTGATACCATTTTTTTAAGATCGGAAAAAAAAGAGACTTCACATATAAATTTGAAAACAACTTTGCTTACAACTTTTAGACCGACTCAGATCTTCTGAGCAGTGGACGGTATGCCTTCTTCGGTATTCACTATCCAGGACTTACTTTCTTTATTGAGCTGTAAATCGTGCAGCTTTTTTTTTTTTTGATATATATCACTGTGTTATCAGGACGAGAGTTGGGATAACGAAAGGGGATTTATGGGAAATATAAAATAAGAATCTCTGGTTTAATAATATCTCAATCTATTTGCTGACTTATTCTTTTGTAATATTGGATTCTTAGATTAAGCTAAATAATGTATATTATTCGCAAGTGTAAATATTAGCTTTCTTAGATTCATGGATGGAAGGTAGTCCTCTAAATTGAAGAGTTGCACGAATGAAGAAAGGAAGATTACACAAACTGACACACAAAAGTTAATTGATATGTAAGCCTATGTTTAAATTAGTTTATGTTGCGTGAAATCCTGAGAACACATGCGTACTATTGCAGCATGCATGGATGAATTTCTATCTCATAAAGTGCAACTCAATTACAGCTAGACTAATTACCCGAAACTATTGCTTTTAAAAATAATTTGCTTCATAAACTCGAAATCACATTGTGGGAAGGTTAATATAGACTTGGCAACGTGCAAGAAAACAAATTAACATTGTATGGAATTTTATTTTATATGCGAAAGGAAATAAATTATATCTATCGCTTCCAAGTCTTCAAGACTGGGACGACACCAATAATAATTACGTGTGGTTACTATGTTTTCGTTTAGGTCAGAGAAAACAAATATGCGGAGTTGTAATTTTTTTTTCTACTGGAGTTATGCTTTGGAATAAGTATACGAACTTCTAATTATTTTTTCTACGGCTATCTGTTTCCCCGCACGCAATATAAAAGTAAGCCATATTTCTCAATTGCGTTTACGATCCAAGCAAACTTTAAAACAATCAATTCAAATTAATATAATATATCACGTCAGTAAATAAAGCTTTTTGTTGCTGTCATTTTGATCCTTGTAGCAAAAAGTCCAATTGAACATGCCTTCTTTTGCAGCAGGTTCGGGGAAAACAAGTTATCCCCAGAGGACCTCCGAATTGACATTTAAGCCAATTGACTCCATTTATCAAGATAGATTAAGACAATTTATCGATGAGAATGGTCATTACAAAGATTTGATGCTTCCAAAGTTATATACTAAGGAAACATTGCAGCTCAAAGCCAAACCTTCAGCCGATGATGATGTTGCCTCTGTTAATACCAGCTATTTGGTATTGAAGCATTGGGCTGCACCAGGTTTATCAAAGCCTCTCTTTAAGGATGTTGTTCCCTCCAAACTTTCAGAGTTCAAATTATTCAATGCACATGATACATTTGGCCCTGCCTGGTCTTCTCACTGGTTTCAGGTTCAAATGAAAGTTCCAGAAAGTTTTATCAATGAAAAGGAGATATGGTTAGTTTGGGATGCCGGATGCGAGGGTATGGTCTTTAACAAAGATGGAAAGCCGCTTCAGGGATTAACAGGTGATGGTGAAAGGATAGAATTCATTATTCCTAACGAATGGTACGAATCAGGAAGAGAGTATACGTTCTACCTTGAAATGGGTTGCAATGGTATGTTTGGTACTACCAAGCCGATTTATGATATCAAGAAGTGCGAAATCCAAGTCCCAAATTTGCAGGCTCATGCCTTATATTACGACTTTTGGATTTTGAGTGATTGTTCAAGGGAAGGCAGCTCTCCGCAGAAATTTAAGGCGCGTGAAATATGCAATCGTATTATGGATACTTTTGATCCTGAGGATCCTTCAACCGTGTTACAGTGTCGTGAAATTGCTCAAGAGTTCTTGGGGCCGAATGTTGACTCAGAGAAAGTTTTTAAAGAGAAATCATTACAGAAGATTAATACTGTGTATGCAATTGGTAATTGCCACATAGATACCGCCTGGCTCTGGGATTTCGCAACCACGAAAACAAAAATTGCCAGAAGCTGGTCATCCCAATTGCGATTAATTGAGAAGTATCCTGAGTACGTTTTTGTTGCCTCTGCTGCTATTCATTTCAAATGGCTTGAGGATTATTATCCAGACTTATTTAAAGAAGTTTTGAAGGCAATTAAGGGAGGCAGATTTATACCACTAGGTGGCGCATGGGTTGAAAATGACACTAATGTTCCAAGTGGAGAAGGTCTTGCGAGACAGTTCATTCTCGGCCAAAGATATTATGAACAACTTTTTGGCTTCAGAAGCGATATATACTGGCTTCCAGATTCTTTTGGCTATTCGAATCAAATTCCACAACTCTGTAGATTGGCATGCATGCCTAATTTTTTGACGCAAAAACTCTCTTGGAATAATGTTGATGTCTTCCCAGACAGTTCTTTTAACTGGGTTGGTTTAGATTATTCTCAAGTTATGGTGCACATGCCTCCTGACAATACTTATACTGCTGCAGCACACTACGGAGATGTTATGCGGTCTGTTCAAAATCACAAAAACTTGTACAATGATCAGATGGGAATGCTTTTGTATGGTAAAGGTGATGGTGGAGGAGGACCAACGCCAGAAATGGTTGAGCAATTGAGAAGAGTTCGTGGTTTGGCCGATCATGCGGGAGGTACCACTCCAACCGTTGATATGGGGTGTACTGTTAAACAATTTTTTGATAAGTTACGTGATGATACAGATGATGGAAAGAAACTTCCGTGCTGGCGAGGCGAATTGTATCTTGAATATCACAGGGGAACATATACCACTCAAGCAAAAGTTAAGGATCTAATGCGTACATCAGAAAAGTTAGTCAGGGATATCGAAGTGCTTGCTAGTGCTGCTTCTATTGTAAACAAGACTTACAAGTATCCTCATGCAAAAATTGAGAATATTTGGGCTGATATATGTTTGTGCCAATTTCATGATGTTTTACCTGGCTCATGTATTCAGAAAGTTTATCACAACGATGTTTGGCCTTTATTAACAAAGGTTATTGAAAAAGAGCGTTCAATAATTAAAGAAATTTTCTTATCTGTCAACAATGCTGAAAACACTGCTTCAGATTCTGCTACTTTGATGAAAATAAACACGCTCCCATGGAACAGAACGACTATTTTACCTGTCGATTCGATTCCACATTCATTGCAAGGTTATTCTCAAAATGGCAAATACTTAGCATTTACTGGTGATCTGGTTATGCTTCCAATTAAGCAAATACCTAAATATGCATCTAAAATATCACAAAATGCCAATGGCTCATATATTCTTGAAAACGGTCTCTTGAGAGCTGTGATTGATGAAAATGGAATTGTTAAAAGTTTAGTGGATTTATTCGAACATCGTGAGATAATTGATACAAGTAAGATGAAGGGAGGAAACCAATTTGTCATGTATTCGGATACTCCATTGAACTTTCAGGCCTGGGATACTGAGTTGTTCTCCTTGGGCAAATTCAAATATGTGGAGAAGGCAAGCAGCATCAGGATTTTAGAATCTGGTCCTCTCGTCTCCTCCTTGGAGGTTTCACACCAGCTTTCCAAAACAAGTAAGATTACCACTGTTATATCGTTAGCTGCGGGAGATGACACAGATGTGCCACCTATGCTTAAGTTTGATTGTAAGGTGGACTGGGATGAAACTTACAAATTCCTCAAGGTCCAGTTCCCTGTGACAGTTTCGCAGGAATATGCCAATTATGAAACACAATTTGGTATCACGAAGAGACCTACACATTACAATACAAACTGGGATATTGCTAAATTTGAGTGTTGTTGCCATAAGTTCATCGACTTTTCCGACTTTAACTATGGTGTCTCTCTTTTGAATAACAACAAGTATGGTGGAAATGTTCATACAAATGTGATAACACTATCGTTGTTGCGTGCACCTAAATACCCCGATCCTACAGCTGATATTGGTAAACATACATTTAGTTATGCTTTGATGCCACATGCAGGACCACTTGGCTATAAGACTGTCCGTGCTGGATGGGAATTCAACGATAGATTGGATAAGGCTTGCAGACTTCCGTTGCATTCTAAAGAGAGTATACTTTCACAAATGTCGAACTTGGTGACAATCGAAGGTGATAAGAACATAATACTCTCTAATGTCAAGAGAGGTGAAGATGATTTTGATGTTGACGGCGATGGAAGTCTTATCAATAGTCTTCCAGTGAAGTTCAATGGCTCACAAACACTAGTTTTGAGATTATACGAATCCTTGGGTGGTGTGTCCAAGGCTAAAATTACCATTGGCCATCCAATTAAGAAAGTACTTAAAACAAATATTCTGGAAGATGCCTTAGAGGATATTACATTTGACAAAAATACCAATAGCTTTAGTATTTCTTCGAAGGCTTTCGAGATTTCGACGTACCAGGTTGTGCTTGCTTGAAGTGTACATTTTATTTTCTTTACCATAATGGATCCTTTCCTTAGCAACGCATTAGTTGAGGTATCCTATCTTTTATTCTTTTTTCATTTTTTTGACTCTCAATAATATGTTGCCTGGATTTATCTTTTTATTAGCTTCAATATTTGAATTCGTGCTCCATTCAATATTGTAAACCCGATAAGAATTGTAAGAGCGAAAATGCTAGGGAGGGCAGTGAGAAAGAAAGAAAAAAAAGAATGCACTATATAAAATCATTCCTATTAGTTTGAAGAACTGTGCATAAAACACATCTTTTCTAGTTGTATACCATCATTAACCTGCAAAGCCTAATACATGGAAGCAATTCACCTGCTGAATAGCTATGAAAAATGAATTTTATAGAAAAAAGCATGTCTCGTTTTTTAAACGCTGTTTGGGCATTCTCCCTGAACAATATGAAGATGAGACATCGAATATGATGGCATTCGTATACTTCTGCTTGACTGGAGTGGATTTACTGAAGGAACTAGGAAACACATACACTAAGAACGACATCAATGATTTTCGACGTTGGATTTATTCACATGCTTTTGAGACCGAGGCTTATTTTGGGTTTAGGGGTTCCGTCATATATGAAAATACTGGCCTTTATGATCCGCCTGACTTGAGCGCAACTACATTCGCAATTTTATCTTTAATCACACTAGGAGATGACTTGACCAATATAAATAGGAAAAAAGTGATGAGGTATGTCATTAAATGTCAACGTGAAGATGGCTCTTTTGCTCAATGCTTGGACATGAGTTTGCAAAAGCCTTTTGGAGAAAGTGATACCCGAATTTGTATGTTGGCCACCATGGTGAGATCCTTGTTGAAATGGGACGGAACGAAAGGGATGGATATTGATGTTAACAAGTTATATGAATATGTGAATAGTTTGAAAACTTATGATGGAGGTTTTGGGATGGATAAATTCGGAGAGTCTCATTCAGGTCTTACGTTTTGTGCATTATGCACACTCTATTTCGTCAACAAATTAGATTCTGACAATTTTTCCGACACAGTAGATTTTTTAGTACATCGGCAGGTTTGCTATAATAAGTATAGAGCAAGAGAACTAAGTGAAAACGAATATGCAGACGAAGATGACAATGGTGGGTTTAATGGTCGTCCTAATAAATATGCAGATACATGTTACGCGTTTTGGTGTGTGGGATCTTTAAAATTGCTGGGTAAGGAAAAGCTTGTTGATTTCTCAGCCCTTCAAAACTTTTTGTTAAATCAAACACAGAATGACCTACTTGGAGGCTTTACTAAAACAAATATGGAAGAGGATACTCCTGATCCGGTTCATAGCATGCTTGCCATAGCGGCCTTAAGCATTATGAAGTTTTCTGGATTGGATGGATTAAATCCTGGTTTTGTGATATCGGAGAAGGCATTTAATCATTGGAAGTCCATAAAATTTGACGATTAATACCAATTTTGTGACTATAGTAATATGTATACATGTACTATGGTACCTTTAATCCAGTCTGTATATATATATATATATATATACAAGAAATGGCAGGATTGTGTCTAAATGGAACTCAACCCCAAATTTATAATCTTACAATCTGCTCATATATACACCAAGCAATTCCGGCACTTCCAGCCTTTCTCAGAAGCCGCAAAGAAAGACCATCGAACAAGCGCAACCAACCTCTACTTGCCAATGTAACGGTAGACTGGATGAACGTTTTATATTTTGTAGGGTTTAGCTGCATGTTGGTCTTAATGGTATCGAATGGTCCGGTAATTGCTGTTGCAAAAAAGGCCGCAAAAATTGCCGAAACAGAGTTCACAACAGCTGATGTTGATGCCGTCATCATACTCGGAGATCTTGGTGATAATGTGCTATCCGAGGTTACGCTCCTTGTGTGAAAAAGCTTAGGTAATAACATTTTGTTTTTTTCGTAAAATGCCATATACAAGCCTGCATAAGGGGCATCTCTCATACAGGTTGCACCAAATCCAGTAAAAAACGATCTAAAGCCCTCTTTCTTGTACATTAAGGTCACACCTTCCCAAAGAGAGTTATAGTGATACATATCGGATTCAAACCGAACCTTGATCACAGTTATAGGCATGGTGATAAAGCCTACTATTGTCCTAGATATCATACCTGCTATTAGATTGTCACCTGCAGGAAGCCTTGGAAGTTTAGAAGAAGTCTTAATTCCGTATTGTTGGTCAGCCAGTCCCGGATGTTGATGCAATCGATGTATCGCCATCTTTGTCCTTATGAAGTTGAGTGATGTCAAATACAGAGCGGTACCTACTGATGTTCTAACGGCACTGGGTAATGTCCCCCGCCAAAGCTCTTTGATGCCAGAAATCCGCCTGAGTACGGATACTATGGAATTACCCTGCGATTGTTGAACTCGAGTTTTGACAAGATCCAATGGTTGTAGGCACACTGCAGATGTTAAGCCACCTGCAAAGCCTGCTAACAAATGTCTTGAAGCAGGAACATCTTTTGTCATCGAAGGAAGAAATCACAAGACTGCGGTTTCAATTCCACAATAATCAAAAGCTTCCAAAAACGATGGAAATTAATGGGACAACTAAATCGTGAACTCCGTATTATTTAAGAGATCCGAAATATGTGTCACGAAGAACACAGGAAAGTTCAGTATCCTTGACCTTGCTGTCAAATATATTGAACAATACCTGTAATAAAGAATTGCGTAAATCTTTATTGTTGGTGAGATGTTCTATTATAAACGAAAACAAAGTAGCTTAGACTGGAAATTAATATGTGCTGACTCAAACGTACTACTATACCTCTTTCAAGAAGAACAGTCCAAAAAATTTTGAGCAGGTTTGATTCAAAAGAAAAAAAATTACGTACGTAAGTAACCTCAAAGTCAAAATGTGGGGGACCCTTACTAAAACATTTTCTTTTTCCGTTTTGGACTCAGTCACAACAACAATGTTGGGAAACACAAATTGACACATAACCCAGGACATTGATATAGAACATAAGTAGCAAAGAACTTACGAGCAATTTTGAAGATGCGAAATATATTCTAGTAAAAAGATGTAAATGTATACAAAAAGGGAATTCAGAAAATACATATTCCTGATGGTTTGAAACTGGAACACTTTAAGTCAAAAGCCACCATCGAAGCCGCCATCGAATCCACCATCAAAACCACCATCAAAACCTCCATTATCAAAACCATCTTGATCATAAAATCCACCCTGATCCGGTGGAGGTGGGCCTGATTGAAACATATGTGAAGGTCCAGACAAAGCATTTCCTAATAACAAACCACCAACGGTACCTAAAGCAGCACCTCCTAACAATCCTCCCATTCCACTTCTTTTACTGCTGCTAGATTGTTGCTGCTGTTGTGCATACTGCTGCTGCTGTGCATACTGTTGCTGCGGCTGATAATATTGCTGCTGCTGTCCATATTGCTGATACTGCTGGTAGGGCTTCTGTTGCTGATTGTTATAAGGCACTTGGTTACTAGTGGCTGCAGCATAGGATGGCGGTGCATCATTCTGGGCTTGCTTTTGTTTCAACTGCTCCTTTTCAAGGGCCGCCTTGTCTTGAGATCCAGCTGGAGTCATAACAGTCCCTTTTGGAGCATCCCATTGGGATTTATTTGTAAGTTTGTTAACGTAAAACCATTCTATAGAAGAAATTGTTAGTATTGAATACATTAGAGATAAATTGCCTTCTCTCTTTTGGAATTAACTAAATGACATACCATTATACTTATCATCCCAGACGGCAACCCAACCATCTGGAACAATCGGTTTTCTGTCCTTGCTGCCCATGATTAGTTTCTAATTGCTGTAATATTACTTTTTCCTTAATGTTTCGAATAGAACAGTCAGCCAATGTGTATTTGTGGCCAGTTGTAAACAATTATAAAAAAAGATATCCTCTTTAATTTATACGCCAGAAAAGTCGATAAAAAATAACACAAAATGCAAGGCGGGATTAATTTATGATAACGGGAGTATTACATCGAGAATGCTGAAAATAGGGTTACTATCGCATTTAATTTGTTTAATATGGTCATGGGTATCGCGAAGGGGGAAAAAAAAATAGGCGGAGCCACTTCTTGAAATCCGATTAATCGGTAAGTATTTCTGATATAAGGAACCGTTGATCGGTCACCATCAGACATTAAGGCGCGACCCTTCATCGTCACCTGTTTTTCAAATTTACTTGATAAAAATATTTTAAGCTGGATGAATTAAAATTAGAAATTTCTGTATAAGTTGGAGTTCTTAATTTCAATAATTTATTTTACCTTGCTTCCATTAAGGATAAATTAAATGTTAATATATATACAAGATTTAGAATCTACACAACGAAATACAATTAGTCATATATGTATTGAAATGGGATTCATAGCTTACTGAATTCCCAATCCTTTTGGTTTTCTGATGATGCTTTTGCGTCAGCACTTCCGATAATGACATTTGCCCTTCCCTTATCAGATGCAAAATACTCGTTTGCCACATTCTGAATGTCTGCTAGAGAGCAATCGAGAAGATTTTCTCTTCTTTCTTGCCTAGCATCATCATCAACATCAAAGTTGAAATATGGTAGACCTTCCTCACCAACAGCTTCCGGAGCATCGATTTTTTGGAATATAGTTAACTTTGCTTGTTCAAGGTCTTGATTCGTAATTTCACCAGTTGAAATATTATCCATAATAAATTCGGTTGATGCAACAAACTTATTTTCTGACTCAAATGGTTTAGGATCTCTGTAAGAATAGAATGAGAACAATCCATTCAAAGCATCGTAGCTTGCTCCACCACCGTATGCACCTCCCTGTTCCCGAATGTTCTTGTGTAAATATTTAAAGGTTAGAAGTTGTGAAAGAAGTTGTAGTGATGCGGCATCCTTTGAGCAATAATCACTACCCCTAAGGACAGAGGATGCAAAGTTCGTCTGACTTGGAATTTCAACGAACGAATTTTTCAAAGGTAGCTCTGGATCTTTCGAATGACTTGCCTCATAAGGAGTGAGCTCAAACTTTTTGTTGCTAGAAATTGTCTTATCAAACCTGCGAATATCCTTTTCATTATCCTTCGAAGCTTCTCTTCCACAGGTTATCGCATACTTGAAATTTGAAGCATTTCTCACGTGTGCTGCAATCTCTTCAAGCTTTGGAACAACATCCTTCTCGATATCACCGTTTTCCATTATTGACGAGAGACTATTTAAAAATTTCACCTGCTTAATACCAGTCAAAGATTCCTGAACATTTCCCAAGGAAGTGAGTTTCGAGCTAGCGTACGATGACGCAAAACTGTGGCCACTAGAAACAATGGCACTGATATTATCACTAACAAGTGATTTCACCAATGTTTTCAATTTTTCAATATTCCTGAAGTTGGTTTCGAGAAGTAAGTTCTCCCAGATTGAAAGCATTTTTGGAGTATTTTTATCCAAGCATGCACTGTCAATGGTGAATTTTAATAATACATCATTAGGATCCAAAACTGATGAGTGAGCAAATGATGTTGAACCAAGGCCAGCGGTGTATAGTTTAACCTCATCCTCAATCTCTGATATTGATTTATCCTTGGTACCAAGATTTGTCAAACATGTAGAAAATAATGGCAAGTATTTAATAAGATTTTCTGGAATATCCTTGACAGAAAGCGATTTTAAGGCGCGGAAATAGGTAACACCATTTGTTTTAGGTGAAATCCTGGACTGCACTGACAATCCGCGTCTTAATGTTTCCTTGATACGAGGAAAGTGCCCTTCACGTTCAATATCACCACTATGAAGCGTTGGAAGGCAAGAGAGATCTTCCTTTTGGTTCTTTTGGAACTTTTCCAACTCAAGACCCTTATTGTAAATTATCTCTTTATCTCCACTAGTCATACGTTCTTCCCTTTCCTTAAGGGATTTTTCTTCTGCTTGTGCAAGTCTCTCTGGAACATTTGCATCTGGCCTCATGGTATATTTGAAGTATGGGCTTTCAAGCATGTATTTCTGGATCAGATCAGCAAATACTTTGTTGCCATCCGCCTTATACTCTTTTCTAAATTTATCTAACACCCCACTCCACTTAATGGCACTTAATGGGTCAATTCCATCGACTAGTCCAGGAGCCAAAGCGCTCAACAGGTTCAAGCCGAAATTGGCATTCTCAATCTTTCTGCCAAGATCCAACTGATACAAAATACCCTTGACTCTATTTTCAGGGAAACCAGATTGCTGTACTTGCTTTAAAATGTCAAGTACAGTATCTTCAAGTTTTGCTGCTTGATCTTTGGTCAATCCATTTAGACCAACAGAAAAAAGGTTAACAGCAGCTAATGCATCCATTCCAGAATTTGCTGAAAATGACGTGCCAAGACCTTGTTCAATAAGACCCTTATATAATGGTGATGAGTGTCCATCCATGAGAAGAGTAGACAATATTTTTATTTTGAAACTTTCATAGATATCCGTAGGTTTACCGGCATACCATGTCAAAGAGGATTTATACTGCTTTTCCGAAGGCACCATCGGATCAACTGGTCCCGGAATTTCCACATACTTGCATTCATCAAGTTTTATTGGGTTCTTAACCATCATTTTACGATATCTTTTACCAAATGTTGCAAATGCCTTATCAATTTTTCCGAGCGATGTTTCTAACGGAAGACTTCCATACGTGTAAGTCCAGCAATTAGAAGGGTGATATTGTCTGGAATGAAAATCTAAGAGATCATCATAGTAACTATTGACAATTTCGGCCGGATTTCCACCAGAATTATGCAATGATGGGTAAATATTTTGCTGGAAATTGATCCAAAAGTAATATGCGGGATCAGATATTTGTCCCTTCATCTCGTTGTAAACAACACCTTTGAACTTCAGTGGTGATTTCTTGTCATGTATATCAGTATGTTCTAGACGCCAGCCTTCCTGACGAAAATCCTCATGGTTCAAAAGAGGATGAAAAACACTATCAAGGTAAACATCCATGAGATTTTCAAAATCAACTTTGTTTGTAGTTGCGAATGGGAAGTAGGTATAATCATGTCCCGTCATGGCATTCATGAAATTGGCCAAACTACGATTAAGCATCTTGAAAAATGGGTCTCTAACTGGAAATTTATCGGAACCACACAAGGTTGTGTGCTCAAGCATGTGAGGAAGTCCAGAGTCATCTGGAGAGTTGGTTTTAACAACAACACCAAAAACATTATTTCTATCCTGTCTCTCAATATGTAAGTGCTTCGATCCACTGATCTTGTGTGTTAATTCCACAGCCATCATATTGAATTCGGGAACTTGCTGTACCCTATCCACGACATAGTTCGCAATCTCAGATCCTACTGGATACTTTCCAGTAGGCACAGATGTGGCATACTGACGTAAACGTAGAAGATTCTGCCTGAAAGCTCTAGTACTTTGTGAAAGCATTTTACTGTCTGCCAATGATATGCTATTGATTAAGTAGAGTAATGCTAAAAAAGAGGGCAAGAAGGAGGAAAATGGCAAGGTAAATGAGAAGAGAAAATATACATATATTATATAGTTTCTCAAGCACTTCGGACATTTCTCATCCCTTTACTTTGCGGGGCTCTATTGTAGTATTTTATATTTCTTGATTCTTATTCAAATTTTTTTCCGTTGCCGAAAAGTCCCAAGGATACTTTTTTCAGTAATTGTAAGATCTTTGCAAGATCTAGCCTATTTCGCAAATACGTAAGCTAAGTCCGTTCATGGTAGGAGTTTACCTATATTTTTATGCTCCTACTACTAATAATAAATTGAAGGAAGGAGACGCATTTTTTATATAATTGGAATAAAGTTGTAAAGAAAATTATAACGAAATTATGACGGTTTAAAACAGAACCAGGAGTTAGCAATAACTATATGAACTTAGCAGTTAAAATATATAGGGTAGATAGTTATAAAAAAAGCTCTGCGCATCAAACTAGACCAACTTTTGTAAAATGGCAAAGAGTGGGACTACACTGCTGTGATTTATTGATTTATTTATTGGGGTCACGGCTGACGTTCCTTGAACACATAACAAAGAATTTAATACAAACCACAGAAAAGGGCCATATTTATATAAAGAAGCAGGCTCCCCTTGTCAGATAAAATGTATTTTCCAACTCTTCCTAACATAAAACGCTTACGTGGGTTTTTATATACCGTCCGCAAACAGAAAGGAGAAGTGAAGGGTTGCATACTTAAGCCACTTTTTTTTTTTTTTTTTTTGTTAATAAAATGATTAAAATCAAAACGCTACACTGCGAAAGTCGAGTAATCATACATCCTAATCTATCATCATCAATCTTATCAAAACCGCCCTTTTGTGTTAGGGAACCCGATTGTATTACCTTTGTTGAGGATTTTTGAGGGTTAATTGATCCACGATGATTTCTCTCCTTTTGCACACACTTATTTTTGCCGTTGCCACGCTGGCACAAAAAACGCTGATTACAGCTGATGCTGCCGAACACTGTACAGGAATGTATAGCAAAAGAGATTGGGGCGGACCCGGTGAATCATTTATCAAGGTTGATTTACAAAAGTTCGGATACGCTGACCCTTCCACAGATAAAGCATCAGTTTCCTTGGTCGTTTTTGAATACCAGGATATAGATGGATTGGGCGTTTACGATGAAAATTTGGGTCGCAGGAGATACATCTGTACAAGTGGAATGGTTTCTGACGGCCTTTGTAAAGAGAACCAACTCAATCAATTTATTGTTGATGAGAACTTCACTTCTTTTTCCCAAATAAAGACGGTTAAGCTTACTGACCTCGGTACCAATGATTTCAGCTACAAAGTAGCTAACACAGGCTACTACTGTGTTGCTGCCTACGAGCCTGATTTTACTGACAAAGAGAATACATTCAAATTGTTGTTAAATTTCCATAATGCTTTTGGAAGTTTACCTGCTTCCGAAATCCCATTACTTCCATTGTATGGACTTCTAGCGGTGATCTATGCAGTTTGTCTCTGTGTGTATCTTTTTCAAGTTTTCAGGCATCGTTCTGAATTACTTCTTCTTCAGAAGTATCTTGCAGGTTTTTTCATTTTCTTGACTGCAGAAAATATAATGACGTGGTCTTTGTACGATCTTGAGAACAACACAAAACGTTATCCTCTTCCTGGTGGAGTACAATTCTATATCGTGGTGATATCGCTTTTAAATGCGTTCAAAGTGTCATTTTCCTTATTCTTACTTTTGATCATATCTCTTGGATATGGAATAGTATTCCCAAAACTTTCTCGCAAACAGATGAACCTTTGCAAAATACTCTCTTTGGCACACTTTGTGTTATTGACGGCATTCATTTGCATCAATTACTACAGCAGCGAATCACAGCCGGGTGAAGCAACAACAGATACCTCATATTCAGTCGACACATACCAATCTAATTCTTGGCTTATCTTGGCGATTGGTGCACCGTTGGCTGTCTTATTCATTGCATTCTATTTCTTGATCCTAAATTCTATGCAGAAAACAGTTAAATATCTAAGAGAGCAAAGACAGATGGTGAAATTAAATATGTACAATAAGCTCTTCCGGTTGATTTTTGTTTCCATGCTTCTTTTGATATTTGCATTGGTTATTTCAACTATCGTTCTATTTAACGACAACGTTGCTGAATCCATAGAAAAGCTTTGGAAGTTCAATGAGGTTCTTACAAATTTCTGGCCTGCTTGTCTTTACTTTTTAATTTTCATCGGAATTGTTATTATATGGAGACCAACAGACTCGTCATATTTATTAGCGGCATCAAGTCAAATTCCTTCTTCCGCCGTTGAAGGTGACGCCAATAATGATGACAATGCTAACATTTTTAACAATTCGGATGAGGCTGGTAACGACTTTGAATTTGATGATCTCAGAAGTCTCGAGGATGATAATGAAGATGTGACCGCCAATCCTTTTGATAATGCGCATTCAAAAGCACCGGAATCCACTAGTGAAAATCCTTTTAAGGATCCATCTGATGTGGATTATGATCTTGAATTAGAACAACAAAAAATGAAGGAACAGAATGAACCAGCAACTGATGACAAATTTAAATTGGATGATGAAGACGAAGATGATGGAATGACTCAACAACCTGGACAGTACAACGAGTCTCTCAGGAATAAAAAAGACTAAATTCGGTACAGTGTTTGCATAGCCCAATTATCACATTATATAGGCAACTATATCCAAAATACTTTGCAGTAAAGGATAACCTTTAATTGTTTCAGTAGTAATATATGAATACAGAATACTACATGGTTAAAAAGAAATTTTTTTTCTTCTGTATGTTTACGCAACAAGAGTAAGCAAAATCTTATTAATTGTAAAGTCATTATGGATGACCTCTACCTCTGTCTGCAGTCCTTGGCTTGGCTTTTATTATATCATCCACACGTAATAAAACTTCAGCTGCTTCGGAGGCAGATGAAACAACAGCCTTTTTCAATTTGTAACTCTCAAGTATTCCGAAATCAGACATATCGGCAATCTTACCATTGTTCAAGTCAAGACCAGAATTAGTAAGTCCATTATATATACATGATCTTAACTTAGAAACTAGTTCACTGGAATCATAGCCCGCATTATCGCACAAAATCGTAGGAAGCTGCCTGAGGGCTTTAGCATATGATTCTATTGCCAAAGATTTCTTACCGGATTCATTTTGTGCAGTTTGCTCCACGGCTTTAGACATGTTCATTTCCGAGCATCCACCTCCAAGAACGGTTCTAGTTTCTTTTGTAACTTGAGAAAGAACAGATAATGCATCATGAAGGGATCGTTCAGCCTCATCCAATGCTTGATCAGTAGATCCACGTAACACAATAGTACATGCCTTTCCTGCCGCAACACCAGTAAATCTTGTCATAACATCCTCACCAATCAGTATTTCTTCAATAGACTTACAATGGCCCAACTTTGCATTCTCTGGATTATCAAATGTCGAAATAACCTCTCCACCCGTAACCAAGGCCAACCGTTCGACACCATCAAAATCAGCATGCTCTATAGAATTGATACCAGAATCAGTAAACAGTTGTTCGGGCCAATCATAAATTAATTGCCTATTGACGAAACAGTTGATATTAAACTGCTTAATTTTTTCAACCTTACTTTTCATCTTTTCTCTCTCGGCCTTTTCCAATTCAGCTAATTTCGATGTCGACTTAACCTTGAATTTGGCACCAAAAATCTTGACCTTATCAGAATCCATAGGTGTGTTTGCAATTAAAATTCTGGCATCTTCAATCTTCTTGGGTTGGCCAACGCCAAATCTCTTATCCAGGATGAAGCCCTCAGCAAGAAATGAGTCCGACAGCTTGCCACCGGCTTTTTTTATAATTTGAATGTGATCCAAATTTGTAGACCCCTTTAGACGCAAAACAGCATCAACCGACATCTTAGCAAAGTGATCACGATCCTGAGACAAAATCTTAGAGGATAGTGTCGTTCTAGCAATGTTTAGCAAATCATCCTTAAATTTTTCGGTGTTGTCAGAATTATCAACAGCAAGCTTTTCAAGTTGAGCAAGAGCAGCCTTTTCCGCAATTCTGTAACCTTCTATGATCGTTTGTGGATGAATTTTCTGATCCACCAATTTTTCAGCCTCCCTGAGAAGCTCGGATGCAAAAACTGTAACTGAAGTAGTACCATCACCAACTTGATCGTCTTGAACCTTTGCTATGTTAACAAGAACTTTCGCAGCCGGATTATCAAACGGAATTGATTTTAATATTGTTGCACCATCATTTGTCACTAATGCCTTCGAAGATGACATACTTTGAAGCAACTTATCCATTCCTTTCGGACCTAACGTAGACTTCACTAAGTCACCAACAGCTATTGCTCCCACAAATGCCGAGAGCCGGGCATTTTCACCCCTCTCCTCAGTAACTTTATCTCCAAATATGTTCATAGACATTGTACTTAATTAAAAAGGCGTACTACTCACTAAATTTTCTACATTACTATTATAAAAGTCAAGTTTACACGCTTAATTTTGCGTTGGGTTCCCTTATTTGGTCGATCAAGTTTTTTTTTTCATTTTTTTTCTGGAACCCTTTCCATTTAAGAAGTGCAAGGATGTCTGCATTTTGAGTGTATCCTCCATGATTTTAGTTTCTAGCACATTTTTCATTTCACTAGCAAAAAAAATACAAGAGAAAAATGGTCGATATCTATAAGGTTCATTTGTGGGGAGGTAAACCTTAGACAATAGAACTCAGACATCGAAAAGTATTAGTAGATATCGGTAGTATTGCTTTTTCTTCATCGGGAATTTATCACTAAATCATTTTAACTCAAAATTATGAAAGTTTGGAGAGATGTATACGAGTTATATCAAAAAAAAAATACACAAAAGAATCCCCATAAATGACCCTGTTTATGTCATGATCGATTCGAATTTCATTCCATCCCTGTTATTATTATTATTTTTTTTTTGTTAGTTTATTTTCGTTTAAATTCGAATATTATACTCGGATCGGTAAAATACAGCACCTATTTATCCATAACGTCTTTTCTTCACGAAAGCAAAGAAAACGTTTTATAGAGTACTGTATTATTGTATATTAATTTGTGATCATACGTTTAGGAAATCGTCAATAAGCAAAGACTTTGCATAGCTCTTTCCGTTCTATTCCATCCATTTCTTAAATTTATCGGGCATCTCATCGGCCGTGAAATCTAATACGATTCGGATTATTGTTTTATCAGTTTTCATCAATGTTAATGATAGGTAATCATTTGTTTTCCTAATTGAGCAATAATTAGAATAATAATAGTCAACTAAAAAGCAACGATACGTTGGTACCATTATATTGTTCTAAAGTCATTTTGTATATACGTGCTTCTAGTTTATTCTCACGTAACGCATATTCTCAAAGTTTTTTCTTTATTAAAGGATGTCAAATCATAATAAACCAGATGAAGGGCGACTCCAGAAACTGTTTAGACATAGAAGATTATTCGAACAAATTGATTCGAAACATAAAGGTAAAGTCACTTTGCAGGACTTCGAGAAAGCAATGGAAAGAACAGATCATCCACTGAAGGATTCTACTTATGCAATGTCCCAGATATACAAAGCATTTTTGAACACGCCAGATTCCAGTGCAGATTCACAAGCTGTTCCGGCAAGAACCGGTGTTGATTACATAGATTTTGCTCAGTTCAATAATTATTTGATGACAGCCGAAGACCAAATAGAGAAGGGCTTTCGGATGGTTGACACAAACAACGACGGCAAGATTAGTAAGAAGGATTTTGAAAATTATTTGAGAAAGATTGGGGATGCCCCAACGCCGAAGGAGGTTGACGTGTTCTTTAATAGTATAGACACGGAAGGACGTGGGTTTATTGAATTTGATACCTTTAGGGATGGTCTTCTTTTAATGCCACGGATGGACGGATCGCGTATCCGCACAGCTTTTCATTTTTTTACCGATGATTTAGATAATATATCCTCCGATGGTGATTTTACTGTTGGAAATGACATAATGAAGAATGTGGGTTATTTTTTTGCCGGAGGACTTTCAGGTGTTGTTTCTAGAACTGCAACAGCACCTTTAGATCGTGTCAAGGTCTTTTTAATTGCAAGAACAGACTTGAATTCTACATTATTAACGACGAAGAGCAAAATTCAGAAATTGGCAGAGAAAAAGGAGCATCACAAAGTGCCACCAAAGAAAATACAATCACCCTTGGTTCGTGCAGCGAGAACGATTTATAGACAGGGTGGAATTAAAGCGTTTTACACTGGTAATGGATTAAATGTATTCAAGGTTTTTCCCGAGAGTGCGATGAAATTTGGAACATTCGAAGCTGCCAAGCGGTTGATGTGCCAAGTAGAGGGTGTTGATGATGAGAAAAAGCTTTCCAGAGCAGCGACGTACATCAGCGGAGGTTTAGGTGGAGTGTGTGCTCAAATAACAGTTTATCCAATCGATACTTTAAAATATAGAATTCAGTGTGCCTCACTTGACTCTACGGTGACAGGAACCCGACTTCTGTTGCAGACTGCCAAAGATATGTATAATGAAGGTGGTGTCCGTTTATTTTACAGAGGTCTTTTAGTCGGATTAGGCGGAATGTTTCCTTATGCGGCCTTAGATTTAGGCACGTTTACCTCACTAAAGAGGTGGTATATAAAAAGATATGCTGCTCGTGAGGGTGTTTCAGTGGATGACGTCGATGTCCCAAACTACCTGGTACTTACAATGGGTGCCACGAGTGGTACATTTGGGGCGACAATGGTTTATCCAGTGAATCTTCTTCGTACGAGGTTGCAGGCCCAAGGAACGTACGCCCATCCATATCATTATAAGGGCTTCTTCGATGTTGCACGTCAAACTTTCCAAAGAGAAGGATTCCAAGGTCTTTATAAAGGATTGCTACCAAACTTAGCTAAAGTTGCCCCTGCAGTTTCAATCAGTTATTTGATGTATGAAAATCTCAAGAAACTCTTTGGGCTCCAATAATTCTTACTCTATTCAATTTGTGATTTTCTTGTTTCCCATAACTTCATTCCATTAATCAATTCGCAGATCTTCCCTTTTTTCCGCTCACCTTTCTTCTTCTTCTTCTCCTGTTAAATAGCACCAATATAAAATCCTAGTATTCTTTTGTACCATCCCCTACGCCGCTTACATCTGTGCACAAGTGATATTCTGATATTCAAGAAATCATTTTTTTTTCTCTCTTCACATCTTTTGACTCCATCTCTTATTTCTTCCAACCTCTCTCTGTCCCAAAATTTTTTTTTGCTTTTTTTTCAGTGGATTTTTCACTATCTCGATTTTCACGAAATTTTGCAAGAGTGAGTGAAGACAGGAAAAATTTTTTTTCTTTTCAGCTTCACCGTCTCCTTCACCCCCCTCTGTTTCCAACCATTTGTATCTCCAACCCTAAAAAAGCAAGGAACTAGTCTGCAATTTTGTTTGCTTAAAGTGATTATTCCAATACTCGTGTCGTATAACTAGAAAAAATGTCTACCGAACAACAAGCACTTTCTTACGCCGCAGTTATCTTGGCTGACGCCGACTTGGAGCTTTCAAGTGAGAATCTTTTGAAGTTGACTCATGCTGCAGGTTTGGACATGGACAGCGTTTGGGGTAACATCTATGCCAAGGCTCTTGAGGGACAGGATTTGAAGAAGCTTTTGATTAACTTCAACATTTCTTCGGCTGCTGCTGCTCCAGCTGCTGCCTCTGGTGCCGCTGCTGGTGAAGCTGATGCTGCTGAGGAAGATGAGGAAAAGAAGGAAGAGTCAGAGGAGGAAGAGGAAGATGATGTTGACATGGGTATGGGTTTGTTTGATTAGGCGTGTTAATGAGGAGTTACTTTTTGTTCATAATGTCTAATCTTTTCCTATGTGATATAGTATTGAGCTATAATTAATATATATTACCTGTGTGATTTCACAACTACTGTAGTATAATATGCTTTACTCGCCAATGCTGCTGCTGTGCATTTTGGTTCATTACCAATTACTGCCTGTCGTAAGCACACTACCGGGCTACTAAATGGAAAATAAAGAAACTACGCACTGACCATTATCCAAACAGAAACCTGTATACTACTGGTTAGAACAATATTAAAAGATTTTATACGATATCATACAAACTGAAAACTCCATATCATCGTATATAGACCTAAGGGCTTATTTCTTCTTCTCAGCCTCGGCAGCAGCTCTCTCGGCAGCTCTCTTCTCTCTAATACCCAAGTATCTCTTCTTAGATCTAGCCAACCTAAGAGTTCTGTAAGCAGTACGCTCTGGAACCTCAACAGCTCTTGGTGCAGTCTCTGGTGCAGACTGAACAATTGGGAATGCAGCAGCAGCGGAAACCTGCTCAGCAGTTGGCTTTTCACCCTTCTTGAAGACAATCAAACTCTTCTTGTAGAGTTCCAATCTCTCAACATTAGCGTCAAAAGTCTCTGTGGATTTGTTGACTCTTCTGTGATCGACGGCAATACCAACCGTCTGGGCGTACTTAGGGTCCAATTTAGCAGCCTTCAACTCGGCGAAAGTGAAACCTTTTCCGGCTCTAACCTTTCTGTTGTATTTCAAAGTTGGGCATCTGACAACTGGTCTCAACAAGTCGACAGGCTTTGGAGCAACGGCAGCAGCCTTGGCAGCTCTGGCGTTTCTTCTAGAAAGCTTCTGTCCAGCCTGGTCCAAGTGGACTCTGACCCTTCTTTGCCAGTGCTTCTTGAAGTGGTTCTTCTGTAAAACGTAGTTCTTTCCAATAGCTATAATAAGTATTAATGTATTGTTAGTATAACCTGAGTTCATGCATTAAAAAGAAAGGTACTTATCATCACCCCCTTAAAATAGTAAAGACCGTTATTCTCCATAAGTTATCAACATAGTACCATGTTGTATCACCGCTTCCAAGGAAAAACGAACGATAGTGCTTCTTCAACAAATCACAATTTCACACTATTCTTATTATATGTCCATCCATGTAAACCATGTCACATTATCGTCTAACTTTTGATTTTCAAATTCCAAACGGATCAACGGCCTTCCTTCACCATTAATAATAACATACCCATTGTGTACAGATATCAGATGAGCCTAATTAACGATATGTATAAATTGTTAATAGTGGATAGACTTTACAGGAGTAAGTAGACTTCACCTTTAACGCTTGATTCTATTTTGGAAAAAAATTTTAGAGCGCATGAAAAAATAAAACCATTTACCTACAGAAAAAACCTTTGCTAGTAGTAACCAGAGTGAATTTTTTCGAAAATCCGAATAAAGCCACTCACGATCATCGCTCTTGAATTCGCGAGCACGGTCACAGATTTAGGAAGAAAAAGTAATTCACACCTCAACCCTCCAGATAAATATTTTACTCACTGTTAATTTTCGCGGGCTGTTTCCTTTTGCCGTAATCTGGGGAATTTCAGATTAATGCTACTGACAAAAAAAATTAAGAAAAAAGGTACGGTGCACTCGAGTGCTAAGAAAGTGTACCTGAAAAAAAAGTTTTCGTGAAGCTCTGAAATATACGTACAGGTTGGTGATCAACAGCTTTTGTTACGTTACTTTAATATCGTAAAAATAAACCGAAAGGACAAGAAACAGTTAACTATCACAAGATGTCTACTCCATCTGTTCAAGTATGTTGCAAAACTCTGATACACTTCATAGTTTAGGTTTGATTGTTTAAGAACTGAAATTATTTTATGAGAGAAGGTCCGAAAGGTATTAAGCATATGTTATTTTGTATCTACAGTGTGTTCCACATCAACTATTGACCAGGAACTTCATATTTTGCTACCAAAAATGCATAATATATATTCAAGAATTGTGAATTTCAAAATGGATATGTTATGAAGGATAATTTGAATTATCATGGTGACAGATTAACTTTTGAACTTGCAGAGGATTAGTAATTGGACCAGTACTATGAACATTATAAACTTCTTCATGAAATATTTTAGAGCTTATACTAACAGAACTGATATTTATTTTTTAGACTTTTGGTAAGAAGAAGAACGCAACTGCTGTTGCTCACGTTAAGGCCGGAAGAGGTCTTATTAAGGTTAATGGTGCTCCAATCACTTTGGTTCAGCCAGAAATCTTGAGACACAAGGTCTACGAGCCAATCCTTTTGGTTGGCTTGGACAAGTTCGCCAACTTGGACATTAGGATCAGAGTTACTGGTGGTGGTCACGTTTCTCAGGTTTACGCTATCAGACAGGCTTTGGCTAAGGGATTGATTACATACACTGCTAAGTACGTCGATGAGGCTTCCAAGAACGAGTTGAAGAAGATCTACACCGCTTACGACAGAAGCTTGTTGATTGCTGACTCCAGAAGAATGGAGCCAAAGAAGTTCGGTGGTCGTGGTGCCAGAGCAAGATACCAGAAATCTTACCGTTAGAGGGTATATATTGTTGGGATTGTATATCATTGGTGCCTATCTTTCTTGTCCATGTTCGATTAGTCTATTCTGGGCAGGGAGAGGCTTTGTTTTTGTTCACAAAAGTACATAAACTACTAATATTTGACTAGTATGAATATTGTTGTAGCCTTGTAACAAGCTGAGATCTGGAAATGTATCCGTCTTTTTGTTGTTCTTAAGTGCGTAATAGTCCTTCGATGGGTGTATTTATCATTTGTGTATTTTTTCCCCTCCAATACCGCCATAAACAGCTTGATTGTTTGTGCGATTTTTGTATATGATTGTTTGAAAGTAGAACGGTCATGCATTAATCTTATATATCTCATTGGAATTAAACTGTAAAATGTATTGTCATCGCCTCACCTTCGGGCTTAGAATTGAAATTTTCCCGGGGACCGCTGTATACGGCAAACTCACCCCGTAAATTCTCGCCCACGCTGAAGTCAAAAAAAAAAAAAAAAAAAAACTGACTTGACTTGACTCAGTCAGTCAGTCATCCTCGCATTAATTCTTTTAGGGAACATATATAGGTGCACGTTTACCCTGCCAAGACTCTCTCCTTTTTTTTTCTTTACTATACGCCAAACATATTTTTCCCTACTGTATATACTGTAGATAGTTAACTCACCGCAGATATTAACAGAGTGTTTTTACAAAAATGAGCAGAGACGCCCTGTCAAAAGAGCATCGCCATATGCTTACTGGCCACCTTAAGGAGACTGATCCGGAGGTTGCTGATATTATTGAGGATGAAATTGATAGACAAAGACATTCCATCAATCTTATCGCCTCCGAAAATTTTACATCCACCTCCGTTTTTGATGCTTTGGGATCACCAATGTGCAACAAATATTCTGAGGGTCTCCCAGGTAGAAGATATTATGGTGGCAATCAAAACATAGATCGTATGGAGATGCTATGTCAATCCCGTGCTTTGAAAGCATTCAGATTGGATCCTGATAAGTGGGGTGTGAATGTGCAGGCACTTTCCGGATCACCAGCTAATCTGGAGGTTTATGGTGCAGTGATGAAGCCTCATGAAAGATTGATGGGTCTTGATCTCCCACATGGTGGTCATTTGTCTCATGGTTATCAGACACCAACAAGGAAGATTTCTGCTGTTTCTGTGTACTTTGAGACGATGCCATACAGAGTTGATCTCAAGACGGAAAGAATTGACTACGATATGTTAGAGAAGACAGCAAACCTGTTCAGACCAAAGGTCCTTGTTGCCGGTACATCTGCTTACTGTCGTTTGATTGACTACAAGAGGATGAGAGAGATTGCCGATGAGGTTGGTGCCTACTTAATGGTTGATATGGCACATATTTCTGGTCTCATTGCTGCAGGCGTCATTCCTTCCCCATTTGAGTATGCAGACATTGTCACGACAACTACTCATAAATCTCTGAGGGGTCCAAGAGGTGCCATGATCTTCTTTAGAAAGGGGGTCAGGTCTGTGAATCCAAAGACAGGAAAGGAGATCTACTATGACTTGGAGAGCCGCATTAACTTTTCTGTTTTCCCAGGTCATCAGGGTGGTCCACATAATCACACAATTTCTGCCTTGTGTACGGCTCTGAAACAGGCGGCTACTCCAGAGTTTAAGGAGTACCAGTTGCAGGTTTTGAAGAATGCAAAGTCTCTTGAGTATGAGTTCAAAAAGTTGGGCTACCACCTAGTCTCTGGCGGTACTGATTCTCATATGGTTCTTGTTTCTTTGAGGGAAAAGGGAATAGATGGTGCCAGAGTGGAGGCAGTTTGCGAAAAGATTAACATTGCTTTAAATAAGAACTCCATTCCTGGTGATAGGTCGGCTATGGTTCCTGGTGGTGTTAGAATTGGTTCCCCAGCTATGACAACTAGGGGTGCAAATGAAGAGGACTTCAAGAGAATCGTCGATTACATCGACAAAGCTGTGAATTTTGCAAAGGAATTGCAGAATAATCTTCCTGCAGATGCTCATAGGCTTAAGGACTTCAAGCGTAAGCTCTCAGAACCTTCCGAAGAGTTGGAGCAGTGGAGAAAGGAAATATACAATTGGGCCGGCGAGTATCCATTATCTGTTTAAGCTCTGTTTGTTGATATAGTATTGCTTCTCATTCTTATAGTTTGGGCGGTTTGAACAGTTTTATTTTGTTTAGTTGTTGTTCGTTGTATACAGGGTAAAATATGTTACGCTTTATTTTTTGAAAAAACGAAAAAGGATTTCATTTATTTGTTTAAACTTATCTCTAATTCTTATATCCTAGTTCGTCCAAGGAGGATTTGATGGCTTCAAAGCATTTGTCCAATTCGTGCTTTCTCGATCCAACTGCACTAATGCCCATATGGCCAACCCTAAAGTATTTGTTACTGTAATTTTTGTAAATGCCAGAAGCTATCACAAATCCTTTTTCCTGAACCTTAGAAAGGAGGTCTGGACCATTAATACCATCTGGATAATAAATCACAGACAATCCGTGGGCTGAAATTTTGTCCGATTTCGGAACAAATTTGAGGCCTAGTTTAGCAATTTTATTCTTGAAGTTATCAGAAGCTACCCTATGTGCAGCAATATATTCAGTAATGGATGGTGTGAGAATTTCCTTTAAAGATTCATTATATGCATGAATCAACTGAACAGCTGGAGTCGCAAAGTAAAGTGGCTTGCCATTCTCATAACCACGCATAATAGGGAGCCATCTTTTCAGATCTGTGAAAAACCCGATCGCATGTTCCTTTGCCAGTATTTTTTTAATCGCTCTAGATGAAGCAAAAGAGATGGAAAGTCCTGGTGGAACACCAATTGCCTTTTGCGAAGCTGTCAATGCGTAATCAATTCCCCACTTATCAAATTCCAAGTTTTCACAGGCAGTTGCACAAACCGCATCCACGATTATTAATGTTTCCGGAGAACTCTTCTTTACTATAGCACTTATTTTTTCAACATCAGAAAGGACTCCTGAGGATGTGTCCGTCTGTGTGACTGTAATTAAAGTGTATGGTTTACCTTCGTGTTTAGCAGCTCTGAGTATATTCTCAATAACTGATGGCTCAACAGTACTTCCAAACTCCTTAGCTTTCAATATATCGACATTCTGGGAGCCAGCATACAACTTTAAACAACTGCCGAATTGGTCAGAAAAAAAGCCGGTTGAAATAACGAGTGCCTTTTCCCCGTTATTCAAAAGGTTAGCTCCCGTAAGATCCCAACCTAAAGTTCCTGATCCTGAAATCACGAATCCTTGGGTATCTGGGTCAGATGATTGAAAGAGCTTTCTGGTGTTTTTCAAAGCCTCCTGAAAAGCGGCAGTAAACTCTGGTGATGTGTGGGTCTGCGAAGGGGTCGACATTTCCTTTAAAACTTCACTTGAGAACTCAATGGGTCCTGGAATAAAGCTTAATTTCCTGTTCGACATTTTGTTTGTACTATTGCAGGAAATGAAGGGATAATGAACTAATAATTTCTTTGCTAGAAATAAATATGTGGAGAAAAAACCAAAAGCTGTCAATAACCTCGATAAGGTACTCTGCCTAAAATGAAAAGCTCAGCAAGTTAAAATCTCAGATACTAATTAAACATTTGGCCATATATATATATTTAGTTTAGTTGGTATAGGGGGTCTTTAAATACGGATTGCAAATTAGCAACCTAGTTGGTTTTCAAATTTTGGTGGATATCAGGGCTCCAAAGGGAACAATAGGAATAGAAATAGGATTGAAAATAAAGACATGACAATATTATTTTGCTTTTAAATGCATTACTCGAATAGTACGTATCAATCATATGATTGGTTGACAGTTGTGTAGTTAAAAGCATAAAAAATTTGGTTGTTCTTTAGCTTAATAATTTATTTTTATAACGCAGATGACGATCAACATGTTTTCTATCGGTATGACTTACGACTTCGATATTCCCGGAGTCCATTTTGACTATCCCCATGTTTTCCTTTATATATTTTAGTTAACTGTACCAAAACTTTCCTTCAATATATCTGAATTAGGGTACAGTAGAGTATAATTCTCAAGACAGATTCAATGACGAAATCTCGGTCTTCCCCGCTCGACCAGAATGATTGACGGGCAGATGGATGGCACGAGCGGCTGAACATTAGAAAACAATATCGTGGGGTGAAATTTTTGGGAAAAAAAACTATCCAAATCTTGAGGAAAGAAACTTCAAATGATTACGTAAGTATAGATTTAACTTTTTTCCGGTGTACCACGTATGCATATTTCTGCGATCAATCTTTTCGAAGAGAAGCTCACCAGCCAATTTTGACAATATAAAGTCTTGAACCTTTGCTCTATGGCATTAACGAAGATAAATACTATACATTACAGAAGACATGATATCTGATTCTCAATTGAATAAATGGGCCATATCGTTTGGGCTAATTTCTGCCGGTCTAATTTTAGCGTACAGCTTGCTTGAAAATAACACCAAATCAACAGATGATGACTCGGAGAATGGCAAGGACGATGAAATAAATTAATTCGAAATAGTCATGTGTGTCCTTTGTTAACCAGACTTGCACGAAAATAATTCAACAAATTCGAGTTATTTAGCACTACTCACTTTAGAATGGTTGTCTGTGGTCCATTACTGTATAGACATAAATCTTACCGGTATATAAAAAAAATACATATAGGGTATCTATTTTTGCTATTTATCTCTTCGTAATCTTCTCAAGATATAATAACCCATCTTATTTTCTATGAGCATTCGAGACTTGTCGAAGACTCTGATACCAATAGAAATATATCCACCGGTCACTCTTTATTAGTAAATTTCGTATCTTGTTACCGATTATAACTTAGCCTGAAAGTAGTCACTCAGAAGGTTTTTGCTTTCAGCATAATATTCCCGGGCATCTGCAAAGGCATCCTGACAACATTCGTACCAAGCTCCTAATGAATCGGCTTGTAAAGCCTTATTATAATTATCAAAGTTGTTCTGTTTGCCATAATTCTGTACCCTTTCACATGCGTACTGCACTTTTTGTAATCCAAGTGCGGCTGCAGATCCTTTTAAGTAATGACCAATAGAAGATAGCTTTTCCAATTTGTCCTGTGTTTGATCTGGATCGTCCAAAATGTCTGCCATTTCCTTAAATATACCAGTCGCCTGATCCACAAATGTTTTGATCAATGAAAGTGCAAATCCCTCTTCATCCTCATCCATCATAAGTATTTCTTGAAATATGGTCCAATTTATGAGATTGGATTGCTCCAATTGTTCTTCCGTTACTGCCATGATACGGCTTTATGGTATGTGTTTGTAAATTCAAGTCTCGGCTTCTATGAGCTGTTCAGTAAAGTTTTTGTAAAATAATATGACCGGCCAAAGTCTATTCAGTAAGAATATTGGTAACTTTCAAAAAAATTGTGGTAATAAAAATAATTCTGTGTCGAAACTAAACCACATTTTTATTGGTAGTGACAGACAGCTAGGGACCCCTTTTGCTCCATTTCTTACACCCGAAGAGTCTTATTTTTGCGCTCATCTATGATTACCTCATTTTAATTTAATTTTTTTTTTTGTATTCTTGTCGCTAATACGTAATTAAACGGCTCTTAAGTCCTAATAATGTCCGAGAAAACGATATTGTTATTCGCATATAATTATGGAACTATATACATTCATACAGCAGTTTCCTAATGATATTTTTTCATTCGAAATAATTTACACAACGAACGATAAAAAAAGTCTATTGTATGACCATAATGTATTACAACATCACTAATGATTGTACTCATAAAGATCACCCAATTTGTTGGCATAGTATGTTGGCTTTTGCTTTGGATCTAAAGCTTCTAACGTCTCTGGAGTCTCTATACCACTAAGAACTAGTAACGTTGATAATCCATTGTTTAATCCAAACAAAATATCAGTGTCAAAGCGATCTCCAATCATGATAGAACGGGACTTGTCAATGTTCTGCGACTTTATGATTGCGTCCATCATTCCTTTGCTTGGCTTACCACAGATAATTCCCTCTCTGTTCACGCAGGTTTCCACGGCTTTAACTACCATTCCAGCTCCTGGTAATAATGCTCCCTTACCTGGGAAGGTAGAGTCAGGGTTTGTGGCAACAAAGTAGATATTTGGGTTAAGCAAATACTGCATTGTGACAGCGATTCTGTGATAATTTATCTTCGGATCCAATCCAACAACAACGGCACCTACCTCTGGATCAATATTGTTAATTGGATCAGTTTTATCCTCCATATTCAAAGGCCGATCTAATGCTGGTAGGTGTGTACCACCTAGTGTTTGGTAGCCGGCATCCTGTAATTCAATCTCAAGTCCATCAGCACCTTCAACCCAAACTTTTTTATCCTTTGGAAGTTTAAGTATATCTCTCAAATAGACAGCAGAAGCATATGAACTTCCGAATACTTCACTCTCAGAGACCGTTAAACCGAACTTTTCAAACTTCTTCGAATATTGGAGTCTAGACTTTGTGGCATTATTCGTAACAAAAATCAAATTCTTGTTATGCTTACGTAGCATTTTCAACGTCTCTGCTACCTTTGGAAGCAAACTTGATTCACGCCATAGGACACCATCACAATCAAAAAGAAAGTTGTCGTATTTGTCCAAGATTTCTTGTGCAACTGCTTTTGAAGAAACTTTAACAGTCATTTTGATAATCTGCGTTTACGTACAATTCGCAATTTCACGTTTTTGAACTCTATGACTTGTGCAGTGGGATGTCGGGAAAATGACTTACTTAAATACTACTAACTTGGGTCGTTAAGATCTTGCATGAAATAAATTTACCTAATAAAAAAAGTGTGCGCACGAGCCCAGATCGGTGTTACTGCCTGATTCAGACCACACCGATGAATAAATCGGAACGGTTAACCATCCTCCGGAAAAACATTGGCTCTACGATTGAAAAATAGTGGAAGTTTTCGAATTAATGTAAGGGTGTTCAATGTTCATGTTGTGTAAGGATGCAATTATGGTTTTCTGAAATCATTATGCATTTCACCTGATCCCATCCCCCACCTATTGAAAAATAAAAAATGGCAGCGAATTAATTATCCAACTGTAAGCATATCAAATTCCGAATTTATATTTATGAACCCTTATTTAATATGGATTATTTCCTCGAGTGAATAAACCTAGGTGATACAAATTTCAAAGAATATAATAAAAAAGTATGGGTAGACAAGATTTACCACCAATCAAAGGTTACGAGCCTATTCAATGGAAGAGAAATCTGCCATCTAGGGGTTTCAGACCAAGTATTTGGTTAGGTATGCTAATTGGACTTTCCTCGTATGGTTTCTATAAGTTAATTCAAGGAAACAGGGAAAATATCGAACTTTCAAGAGAAAAATTGTGGGCAAGAATCAACCTGATCCCATTACTTCAAGCTGAGCAGGATCGAGATGTCGTCAGAAGGACATTGAGCTATTATAACAGGGAAGCTGAGATAATGAAGGATGTTCCATGGTGGGAGGTTAGGAACACATACAGTGACAAAAGTGAGTTTCAACCTCCTCATACTGTTCTCGTTGGTAAACAATTAGATAAAAATCATGGTATTTACAATGGAAACTCGAGAAATAGATGGGGCCCCGATGACAGTCCAAAGAAGGAAACCAGCAGCTAAGGAATGATTCTTCCTCATTGGAAATTGTAATGAAGGAATTACTCCAAAAGTAATATGAAACTACAAATGCTTTTAAATGCTTGTGCACGGTGGTCGTATGTTAACTCATTTCGGATAATCCGCTTGATCTTTACTTTTATTGTGCTGATCGCACTTCTTCTTTTGCTCAGAGAACTGCGGGAAAATGATGTACGTACTTTATTTATTAACTTTATTTATTCACAAAATTTTATATGAGGTCATGTAGAGGAAACGCCGAAGAGAATGAATGTATGGAGATAGCCGGATTCTTTTTCCCATACCCCCACCCCTTCTTTGCTTATTTACCGATTTTGACATTTTCGCCGTCTCGTATACGGCGAATTTTCGAGCGCTCTTATCTTGAACATGTTAATTATTATTAGGCTTTTTCCCTTTTTTTTTTATCTTACGTATCGCAGGTAAAAATCAAAATTATTTTTCTTTTTCGCCGTGATTGGAGAGGGAAAGGGAGCATTAACAAATGAAGATACCTGGGTGCATCTAACTCGAGAAATAAATATCCTGTTCTTTCTCAGTTTCTACACAAGCATACACTCCCTAAACCTCTTCGGAATATAAGATTTGTTTAAGCGGTACTTTTATTGTGGATTGGAAAACTGATTCGTACTAAAAATACCTCTTTATTTAAAATGTCCAACACTAACGTTGGCTTTTTACTCACACTTTCTCTTATTGCCACTCGCTTGTATGCTGTTTTTAATAGTATAATATCAGATTGTGATGAGGTTTATAACTATTGGGAGCCACTTAACTTTTTGACCAGGTATTTTGGGAAAAAAACCTGGGAGTACCAGCCGGAATATTCAATCAGATCGTGGACTTATTTACTTCCTTATGCACTTTTGAAATACCCCTTGAATTGGCTTCAGAAATCTCTTGAACTCTCTGGAGCCTTTGTTCGGGGAGCAATTCCAGCCTACTCTTATTTTTATCTTGTTCGTTTAGTGCTTGCAGTTGCTTTTTCCTTTGCGGAATGTTACTTGGCTGATGCCCTTACCCTTGTGTCAGGTGAGCTGTCTAATTGGTTTTTGATCTTTGAGATATTCAGTCCCGGTGTGTTTCAAGCTTCTGTGAGTTTGCTTCCAAGTAGCTTTGCACTCATTTTTGGGATGTTTTCTACAGCCTCGATCATTAAATACTTTCGCTATGACATGTTCAGTCATAGAATTGAAGATGATTTCGCTCAAAGCATCGAAAAAGAAGGTGTGTCATCCAAGCAAGAGGTGGAAAATACTGAACATTCGGATTCAATTATTCCTGATTCCACTTCTGATTCCATTGAGACGTCCTCCTTGGATACAAAGCCCGGCCAGGATAATGCAGAGTTTAAGAAGTTAACCACACCACAATTATTTTTGTGTACTTTATACAAAGAGGCACTCGCTGGACGTGATCGCTACTTTGCTCTGGCAGTTGGATCGAGTACAATTGGTGGTATCATTGGATGGCCATTCTGCCTTGTTCTAACAGCACCATTTGTTTTGTATGTTGTCATAAGCATACTGGCTAGAAAGTCACCTTTAAAGCCATTGTCCACTATTAATAGCAAAAGGTGGGCCTTATTTATATACTTTTTAGCCGGTATTGCCTGTGTGTATATGGTCACTTGGACGGGGCTTGAGATTGATTCTCTCTTTTATAACAAAAGAACTATTGTTCCATTAAATATTGTTCTCTACAATGTGTTACATGCAACAAAAGAGTCTGGTCCAAATATTTTTGGTATTGAATCTTCATCATACTATTTCCTAAATTTGCTACTCAACTATCATGTTATTTTTTTGTTTGCTGTTGCAAACTTACTCACATTTTCTTCAGGGCATTTCAAGATGGGATTCAAGGAAGGGCTCGCTGCATATAGATTACCCCTTTTGCTTTGGCTAACTATTTTTACTCTTCAGCCCCATAAGGAAGAAAGATTTATGTTTCCTGCTTATCACATGATTTCTATAAGTGCAGCTTCTTTTGCTTCGAAAATTTTTAAGATCATTGTTTCTAAGAAGAAGGGAATATGTTATCATATTGCACGTTTCGTATTTTTGCTCGTTGTTGTTCTTGGAGGGATCTTAAGAATTACTTCATTAGTTGAAAATTATGGAGCTCCATTATCTGCTTTCAAAGCCTTGTCTTCTCATGATACAATTATTTATGATGCAGATTCGACGACAATTGAAAACGTTTGCATTGGCAGAGAATGGTATCATTATCCTTCATCCTTCTTTTTGAAGTCAAATCAGCGTCTTCGTTACGTTGAAAATGGCTTTAGAGGTATGTTACCGGGTGATTTTATTGAACCTGGCAGCCACACATTTGGCGGAATTAGAAACTCGACGAGAGTAGATCAGGAGGGATTTAATAATCTTAATCATTATAATCCAGATTTTGCCAATGCAAAGCTTGATCAATGCGATTATTTTATTGATATTAATATGCCCGTGAATGCAGATCTTGGTGAAATTTCTGTTTTTGATGAAGAAGGATCCTCAATTCTTCCTGGGTGGCAGACTATACGATGTGAAAAAATGATTGACCCAGATAATTCTTTTGGTCTTGCTAAGCTCATTCATATTCCACTTAATGAGATTCAAAAGCTTAAAAATTACAAGCAAAGATTGGATGAATGTCGTGTTGTTAAGAAGGTCAGAGCTTCAAAAGTTTACTCTTGTTTGTTTGACTCTAAAATTTATGAATTTTTGATGCACAGGAGTATCATCCAGCAAATTATGAACTCGAACCTCTACAAACATTATGTTATTGCTTCATTATCAAACTATGTGCGTGGTATTTGGCGACATTTAGTCAGTAATTATCCTGGGAAAGTTGTGTATCATAACTTCTGTGTTGCTAGACGTGTTTGAGTATGAGTGCGATATACGTCGCATGAAACTCGTGTATAATCTATATACATCCTTTCTTGGAATGTGCTTTTTTGAAGAATTATATAGATATGTAGATATATCAGCAAATATTCTTACTCGAATTTTATTAGGCTTATGTGCGGTTGGTCCTCTGGCTCTTGCAGCATGGTTTTTGATTTGTCATCATTTTTATTTGAAGTTATTCCTTGGGGTAAATACTTCATTAAATCCCCAATTTGTATCTTCCTCTCCTCAGAAACTCCAACAACATACTTTTTAAAGACCTCTGGAGAAATTTTCATCAATTCATGCAATTTGTCGCGTACGTAACACCGAAATTTGTTGTCATCGATAGTAGAAAACCATAACATAACAGGAATGAATACAGAGTATGCTGTCAATAATCTATTGTCATTTTTGGATAATCTTCTTATAAACGCAACCAAAATCTCAACCATGAGTCTAGGTTCCTGAATTTCATTTACTTCCGATCCTATTACGTTAATAATTTCGGGAATTAATTTTGACAATAAAATTTCACGTGAAGGGCTGTTTCTTTCTTTTATCAAAATGTTTATGGTACGTGTTGTCAATGCCACTATGCTTGCATCTTCTGACTTGAGTCCCGTAATCAAAAATCTGCAAATATTATCAAAGTCATTTTCTCTTAAAGTCATATTATTGATCGTCGAAACGAGAATTAATATAGTAATCAATGAGTCTTCATCGTTAATCTCAAGTTGATCATTAATTGTTGTAAAAAAGTTCATGACATTGATATCTTCTGGATCCACAGCTGCAAAATTTGATAAAATTCGTTTTAATGAAGGTAACAACGTCGAAATAATTTTTTTGTTTCTGAACTTATAGATCAATGTGAGCATGTAGAGTGTGCACGAAAGAACATCAATCTGCATAACTTCTGGAAGAAATTGTGCCATTTCAACTACTGTATCAAAAGACTCTTTCAGTAGTTTGATGTCAGAATCTGTCATTTCAACATGGTCATGAGTAACTTTACCATCCTTCAAAAAAGGTAGAATATTGGTAATATGGAGAATATTCAATCTAATAAGTTCAAAAAGTTCATCCACATCATTTGATACTTCCCTCCCCGTTGAACTTGATGTTTCCTCACGCTTAAAATAATTTTCAAAAATAGTCTTCGAAAGCCTTATAATTTCGAGTTTAACATTATAACTGGAAACAAAAATGAGCCGGTCAAAAAGGTCGATAAATTCCCCAAAGACCAACCTTTTGAATAAAATTGTCAAGGCAATGTCCACACTAAAGAGCTCGTCCAAAGATCGAATAATTATGACCTCAAGCTGATCATCTCCAACTCGATTGCTTGATGATAGCTGTATTAAAGTTTCAATGCACTGAGCCAAAACAACCAAAACGAAATTTGCCGATTCATCCCCCATCAAATCCAAAAACTTTTTAGGGTTTTCTGCTACTGTTTGAGTAGATGCCTTTAAAATGCTTATCCAGCAATGGTTATTAAATATTCCACGAACTTCATTCTTGGAGTTGAAGTCTCTTTCCCCGTACTTTTTAATAGCATAGTTTCTTAATGAATAAAACCATAACGGAACAAGAATATTGTTATATTTGTGAACCAATGCAGTTAGAGCAGTATCATCCTTGTTACCTTCTGTCTTTATATAAGCCCATGATTGTAAAAGGTAATACCAAACCTTTTCTTTTGAGTTCTGCGTACGAATTTGAAGCTTTCCAATCTTTATGATATTCTCCCCCGTAGAAGAAGTAAAAGAATTATTAATTGCCATATTTTCCAATGCAGAGGTCAAAATCTGAAGAACTCTTCCGACACGGGTAACAGGCGTTACACCGGTAGTGATTAATTTTGATAGAAGTAAAATTGCCTCAGAAACTATGTCTGCGTTCGAGCCCTCTTCAAATGCTGGGGAAATAGCGGCAATTATTTGAGCCTGCTGCTGGCAAAGTAAACTTTCATTTTTTGTCGCCGGATCCTTAACATTGGCGTATATATCTATCAAATTCTGTAGAAGTTTTAAAGATGCAAGTCTTAATGTTGGCATGCCTGATGTGGTACCAATAAATGAGATTCTAACCAAATCAGATATTTTTCTAGCAAGCTTGTTCCTTAATGTAGTGTCTCTTCTAGCATATTCCAGAGTCTCATTCAACATCAAAATTATGCGCAAGCGAAACTCCCAGTCAGTATCCGCAAGCTTCAAACTGAAAGGATTAAGTGATAATGTTTTAGTATTCAAATCACCCTTCAGTCCTGATGACTTTGTTTTCTCGCTGTTTTCCGCGCCATCAGTGTTGACATTGAGTGCTTCCTGATTTCCTTCAAATATGTCATCAGACTCTTCGCTATATTTTCTTGGGGTCTGGCCATTATTGTGAGAAGAATCGTCACCTTTTTGAACATTTCCTGTATCTTCTGTTATCTGTGAAATAGTAATTCTTGGAATAGTACCGTCGCTTTCTATCCTAATTTTAAAGGTGTCCAAGACAATTTTCCATAAATCAAACTTTTTTGAATCGAAGTAATCCACAAGTTTCGCAACCCATTCAGCCTTATCCGACCCAGACTGTCCAATTAAAGATCTTAATATGTTCCAAGATTGCAGACAACCGTCTTTAGTTTCCAAGCATATCCAAAGGAGGTCTTCAATTCTTGATGGTAATTTCAAAATATCCGAATGAATCTTCAAAAATTGCTGAAGATATTCTAGGCACATTCCGCGTATTCTCACACTGGTTGTCACCGGATAAAGAGTTCCAATTCTCAATTCTTCCCCTGAAGCCTCGAGTGGCATGCATGTTAACGAGCCATTGTAAATTCCAATCGCAAAACTATTTTGTAAAAGGAACTCCAAGTAATGAAGATGAACCGATCCCAAAAAAAGAGTTCTGTCAAACACAACTAATTCCTCTAAGCACTTTAGCATTTCTCTGGAAACAGCTAAAACATGATCTTCATTGAGATATAGCAATGCAATAATTAAATTTTTCAATAGAGTCTTGTGTTCCAAGCTCCAAGTAGAAATCAAAGGCCCGGAAAATCCAACTACCTTTCTAATAACTTTACCGACAAGAACTTCGGAACAAAGGTAGTCTCGACAATTCATATTGCAGCAAACAGTGGTAGGAGAGGATATTCCAAATCTATCATCAATCCAGACTTTTGCCAAAACGTCGAGTGTTTTCCATATGTACGATAAGCTTAAATTTGTAGGAGACTGCGAACTAATAATAATGCTTAATGCATCCATTGAAGCGCTATGAACGACCGGGTGCGGATCTATGCAAAGCATCATCAATATCTGGAGTGCCTGTGGAGAACATGGAATCTTACTTGAGCTAATGATTTCTGTCAACGATTTTACATCAAATGCTCGTATTAATGGATTTTTATCTTCAATTATGGACCTCGTTGTAGAAGAAATGATGGATTGCAACTTCTCACCTGTGTCTATGCGTCTTGTCAAAGCGGCAATCAATCCAATACTTCGGGAATTTATTTCTGACAAATATGAGTCCTCATTGTCAAAATCCTTTAAAGTCCTAGATAATGGTTCCAAAACAGCTACCGAGATAATACTATCGCTAACGTTTTTCTGTATCGCATAGGACAATGCATCATAAATCGCAATAGCACTGTTTATCATTATTGCCTGTTTGCGAGAAAAATAATATGTATCAGCAGCAGCAGTACGTATGACCCGATCATGGTTATTCCCTTTCTTGTTATTATTCAGCAATGCCGAACTTCTAATGTTTTCAATGATTGATTGTTGAACTTTGGTACTAAGAGATGGAAATATTAATGAAAATATTTCGATAGCAAGATCCACAAGTATTATTTCATGACGAACAGGATATTTCTCATCATTTGTGTACCCTCGGGCGCGACCAGCATTGGATAACAAAAACATATAATCATTTGCAAGATTGTGAGAATTTCTCCTGCTCGACCATGATTCTGTATATTCGTCAAATATGGAAACAGGTTTCAAATGCATGCTTGTATCAATATCACCCGTTGTGTTACCCCTCACGATACCTGCATATACTTTAGATATAGAATTAATCTTAATAGTTTGAACCGAAAAATTATCAAACTTACTTGTAAGTCCATAACATAATCTGTCGCACGTTTCATATATATCATACTTCTGATCAATTTGCTGTCCTTTTGCTTTCAAGAAAGATTGGTATACCCCATCATCAAAAATATTTGGATTCAGACCCGCAAAATCATCCACAACTTGTAAAAACATTGCTGAACTTAAATCAGTTTTAACATTCAAATATGGTATAATCTTTATCAATACCGTATATATTCTCACTTGATTAGTCAAAAGTGATGACTTTAATCTTTCAGGGAGACATATTTTAGCCTCTTTGAACATGTTAAAAAGACCTTTAACAAAACTGAATGAATGAATAAGCATTTTATTAATATTTTTGGTGAGCTCTGGTGATAAAATACCTTCAGGCATGTTCTTGTCTTGGCCGAAATGGCATTTTATAGCAAAATCAATATAGCTGGAGAGACACGTTAGTGCGTATGTCTTGATTTCAACAATTTTAATAATTTCCATTACATAATTGATATTTGATTGACCATCAGCTATTGCATCACGAGCAATCCAATCTGGCAGTGAACGTCCAAGAATACTTTTCCATATCTGCAAAATTTGAGTTGAATCAATCCAAAAAATATTTTCTTGGTACTTCTCCTTTGCCCCATAATTGAACAATCCTGACAATAGAATCCAGCTAGTCACTTGTTTCTGATAATCAGTATCGCTCATAGTTTGACTGGAAGCATTTCCAACATGACCTCTTGAAAAATCAGATGACGCATATTTTTTTAAGTAACCCTGGCATAAGGTGAATATGCGTAAATCCATATCAGGTGAAAAAGAAGAAGTCCGGCAATATGTCAAAACTGATGCAGTAAAAAATGCAAATCCAAGACTTTCCTCAAAACTAATTGTTGACTTGTTACCCTTTACCTCTAAAATAGAAGTAACTTCTGAGACAGCTCTGCCTATTAACTGATGTGATAATTCCGGCTGAATCTGAAGTACCTGAATTAAAATTTCGCTAGCCTTCCACTGTAGAGCAGGTATCCCACAATGTGATAGTACAAAAAGCTGTTGCGCTAGCTGTGTCCCAAGATTATCATGGGTCTCACCAATATCTTCTAAGTGTTTGTAAAGGTATTCGCCAATGTGTTCAATAATCAATTGCGCAAATTCTAACAAGGTTAACCAATAGTAGTATGTTTTTTTGCTGCTTTTAAACTCACAAAGAGGTGTAAACAATGTTCTACTAGATAGTGTTTCACTTTTGGCTAAGTTTGATTCTTTGAAAAATAAATGTCCAAGAATCACTAACTCATCGGCGTCATCACCGACTTCCTGAAGGAAGCAACGATAAAAAGCATTTAAATCACGTAAAGTTCTAAATCCAGTTTCTTCCGTTGTCTTATCCGAAATAAATTGATGTTCCTTTAATGATGAATCCCTTGTCAAATTGAGCAGAGTCATATCAAATATCTGATGATATATTTCTGTGAGAATCTGCAGACTTTCAGATGCTACAAAATTTGCCGGCTCGCTATCCGATACAGAAATATAGCCTGTTTTATATGCAAGATTTAATTGTGCAATAAACTGAACTAGTGTTTGAACCATTCCAATTTGAATATTATCCCCTGAGTTAATATGTGTGTATCTATCTGTAATAAAGGATAAACAGCACTTTAGCGCACCTCTAGGATTTCGAAGATTGACACCAAACTTTATATAATTAAAAGTTAAGATATCAGCAAGGTTTTTGGCGACTATCAATTTAAGTTCTTTGTGGTCCGTTTTAAAACAAGAGATTGTCCTCTCTAGGTATTTTGAGCTGGTTATTAAAAAATAATCTGGCCTAGAGCGTGCTTTTTTCGACGAGATACCAGAAAGATAGCGGTCTGATTTTAGGAGTATAGATGTTATGTCAACAGCCTGTATTAACGATGGGACAGGGAATATTGGATGATCATTTGAGTCCTGAGATAATATGTTTTTGCACAATTTAAAAAGCCTAGTCAGCAACTTTTCATTTAAAGTATTTGAATTATTGTCATTTGATAGTATTACGTTAATGAGTTTCATCATATCGGAAACGTAATTTGCCCGAAAAATGTGATCTTCCACCGCAGTGTTATAGTTGTCATAACATTTCACCAAATGTTTATATAATGCAGTTAACATTTCTTCCTTATAGGAGTTCAAGAACCCATTGAAACGTTCGAACAAAAATTGAAGGATAATAACAGCACCATGCTTGAAGCAATTATACCAATTGCCATGCATACTGATTTTGTTTCCTCCTCTAATAAAGACTTCAGTTAATGTATTCACGGCATTTGATAATTTAGAAGAAAATTTTGTATCTGTCTCTTGCAGAAGAGTGTAATAGGATGCTGATAGGTCTCTGCCTAGCAATCTGTACAAGTTAACTGTCATGAAGTTCGGGGCACCCTTTTTTGCGTGATCTTTCTTCAAAAAAAGTAGTAAATTCATTAATTGGTCAGATACATATTTATATTCTTCTGTTTTATATTTGCCAATTTCATTCTCCTCGTACAATAGTAATACTTTAGTAAGATACTGAAATATAGCTGTTTGTGCAGAATTTATGGCCTCTGAAGAGTCATCGACCGAAATTTTCAATTCCAAATAATCAAAGGCCAAATCTTGATGTATCATACTTTGCTTCATCCTAAATTTGTTGAGTAAAAGGGAAGAGAGATCTGTAGTCAATGGTATAACCTTTTTTAAATTTGTAGTGGTTCAATATATGTTCCAGTTGGCGCTTAAATAAATTATCAAAAAACTGTTTTTTTTTCTCGGATCGCATTTCGTTTTTTTTTGTCGGTTCGATATTCACGCCCCAAAAGGGGAAGGAGAGAAAAACAATTAAATTGATCGGATTTTTAAGTAATAAATCCCTATGTTTCACTTAAGTAGTTCAAGATGCAATTTATTAATTCATGATTCTGTCCTCAGAAATTTCTTACTCTAACTTAACTATCCACAAGATTTCTTATACAGTTGATGTTACTAAATTGGTAAATACCTGATTGAAACGTCCAAGCATTTATGTACACGAAGTACCATCTAGCATCATGTTAAGCCGTTCTAAGGGTGTTACTCAAACTCCAAGTTTCTCCATAGAGAATATTTTGCGGCGCTTTGTTTTTATTTAGTTTTCAGATGACCATTATAAAATGCCCAAAGCAACAAATAAAGACCTTGGTCACTGGTTCTTCGAAAGGATTTTTACGCGATAAAAATATATCTTACAGTATCTTCAAATTTTTCAAATTGTAACTTTTAGACTAGTAGTATGTGCCCAGCGTTATATTTGTTGGAATATTCTACCATCAGCGGAATATTGCAAAGACAATTGTTGTTAACCACACAACCTCGAGAAATTT
>ERZ746981.104-NODE-104-length-72435-cov-11.292421_pt1 | contig 72435 bp, 35 predicted proteins | sample MGYA00374948_ERZ746981 | MGnify/ENA primary metagenome ERZ746981 (study PRJEB28757, sample SAMN06711160) | food metagenome | host: microorganism | place: China:Harbin | collected 2017-01-30 | study: EMG produced TPA metagenomics assembly of the Analysis of...
TTATATTTTTTTGTTCTTAATTGCTTACGTAATCAACCAGATTTGAGTTTCTCGGAACAACAGAGAGTTCCGTCATTATTTTATTGTTTAAATATGTTGTCATTTACAGCGTAACTATTAATTCTAATTGAGTTACAAAATCATAATAGTTCTTCGTTCAGACAGTCGGATCTGTCGTAAAAAAGCATGTACACTCCCTCACCATCGCTTAGAACCTTTGATTCATGCACCTCTTTGATAACATCATCACTGATCTTCCAAAACGGTTTTTTGAGACAACTCTTGAGTACTTTATCTCGTTCATTCCAAACTTTTTTTAACACATTCGATGTTGATTGTACATTGGGTACTCCATTTAGAATATCACCAGATAATTCACCGTTTATATCGGCATTATTTCCCTGATGATTTGAGTTTAAAGGTATATTCGTACCAGCATTGTCTGTGATATCAGTATCGTTCGTAAATCCAATAATATTTGGTTCCCGCGTATAATATTTACCTGTTGACAGCTGCTTGTAATATTTTGGCTTTCTTTTATAACATTCATAATGACCGCTGGAATGTGATCCTATATGACGTATAACGGAACGAAGTGTGAATGAATAACGTTTTGTGCTTATATACTCATTATCAGGATTAGATTTCAGTTGTGTCTTATTATAATATTTGGCTGCCTTTCTTTGATCTACATTCAAAAGAAGAGATGTATCAAACTGAACTTGACAAGAATTTCTCCATGCATGTGTTGCTTCATAAATGGATCTTGAAAGGTGAAGAATAAGTATTTGTGGTGGTTTCACAATACTAACCTCTCGGTGAACAACAGATTTTAAACCAGAAGTGTGTATACCTGGGTAATTATCTATAAATGATTCTAATTGTTGATCAAGATCACTATTTATTAATATCTTACCTCTATCATAAAGATTTTGAAGTTTATCAACGAGCTCTAATTTTTTTGGATTTTCTATAAGGTCAGCCTTGGTAGCAAAAATATATCTCACTTTGCAAACCATGCAAGAATAATCTTCAATTATTTCACTTTCATTTCTTTTAAGCAGTGTACTTAAAGTCACTGAACTTTCCTCTGGAAGCCCAATCGATGAAATCATCATTGGATTATATGTAATAGATGACAACTTGCCACAGCGCATACAACGAAAATTGGAGGCCACTTCGCTGCTAAAAGGAAACTCAGGGAAACAACCTATACCATCTTTTTTCAATTCAGCTGAAAAAACTGGATCGGATTTATATACAGTCTTCAAACTTGTATACTCTTTCATAAGTGTTTCTAATATAAGTTGGAGTAATTCATGAGCATCATGTTGATTGCGAGATATGTGAGCATCGTGAATATTTTCGAGAACATGTAAAAAATCCCACACAGAGATAGCTCTTGGAAAGAATATCGTTGACTGAAGTTTACCCAAAATTGTCATTAATGCTTCATGTAACTTGATATCTGGCAACGATACACCACCTTCGTTTGCAGTTAATGGGCTTAAATTCTCCGATAAAACAAGGTGACGTAATTTTTGGAAAATGGTTTCAATAACATTGAGATATACATTCAAAGTCGGTAAAGATGAAAGAGCCTGTAAGTTCGAATTTGCAAAACAGTCTATTGAAGGATTTATAAACCCAGTTGTATATTTATCTGGTCTTTTCGTGAAATGCATATCATTCCTCCGGCCTTTAAATCGAAGGGATGGATAAATGATATATAAACTAACGGCGAATCCTGTAATAGATAAAAAAGTCCAAGGGTTTTGAAGCTCCCCAACAAGTATCCTTAATCGATCTAAATAATATCTATACGATATTGGAACACCGAAAAGTGATTTTATGGTGGGGGAAAAAGAATCTATACTGTTCGAAGTGCCTGCAGAACTTCTAGACATAAGAGATCCACCAATTTGTCCACGGTTATTCCATAGGGTATAAATATAGTTAATGGGATGTAACTGTAAAGAAGAAGATAATGCCATATCTACAGTTAGTTATAAATAACATTCTTTGAGTATTCGAAAAACGAATAGTGCTATTTCATTTATTGTTACGCCCATATTGTTTATATCTGTATTTACGTTTCATGAAGAATCACAATTAACTAGCGATTGTTTCAATAATGCGGGAAAAAAAAAAGTTAGGGACGGAAAAAACTGAAGTCCGTGATTACTTCGAAGATCTTTCAAACGTACGAATCTATCGCATTTTTGACGTGGAAGTTTAAAAAATGCTTAAAGTTGTGCATCATTGAACTGCATACAGCATTTTAAGAGAGATAATGCTATACAAACTTGAATCAATCATTATCTAAATTAAGAATTGTGATATATATGCTTTCCTGTTCTGACCCTATTATATGATGTCATAGGCACTTTTCTGCCCCTATCCTTCCCTTCTGCTTATGCCCTAATATTTTTTTTTACGATTCGATATCTAATTATGGAATTCCGAAGGAATCACCCCTAAATTACATCCCTCGCAATATGCGAAGACTCAATTCTATTATTCATATAATATTCTATCTCTTATAATATCACACAAAATGCAAACTATAAGTTGCATGTGGAAAAAAAGGTATGAAACACAATGTTTAGATTAAGAAGCCAAATGAAACGCAAAAATAAGTCACCACATACCAAAAAATGCCAATATTACAGATTTGCTGCAATTTGGCACTATACGCTATCAAGTTTGCTACTTTAAATGAACGCATAAACTATATATACAATATTTACCGATACTTCAAATTAGTGACACCCCACTATATGCATTCAATCAACTTCCTCCATCTCCGTTTCACCTTCAGCAGCTTCCTCTGGCTTCTTCTCATCCTTCTCAGTCGCAGCAGCATCCTCTTCCTTCTTCTCTTCACCCTCAGTTGTCTCAGCATTTTCATCTTCAATGTTTAGACCAATGGCAATCAAAGAATTAATTCTCTTAGCAAAGTTTGTTGGCTCCTCAAGAGTGAATCCCGATGTCAAAAGGGCAGTGTCGTACAACATTGAAGTAAGGTTTTTGACCACTCTGTCATCTGCACCATTCTCGTCAACCTTAGACTTCAAAGCCTTGATAATAGGAGACTCTGGTGAAATCTCAAAGATCTTCTTTGATGCCATGTATGCTGACATTGAAGTATCTCTCAAGGCCTGAGCCTTCATGATTCTTTCCATGTTGGCTGACCATCCGAACTGGCCAGTCCTGATAGCTGCTGGAGCGTCCATCAATTTGTGCGAAACAACAACCTTTTCAACCTTTTCTCCCAAGATGTCTTTCAAGGCCTTGGTCAATGGCTCAAACTCCTTGTCTTCTTCCTCTCTCTTCTTCTTCTCCTCGTCAGTCTCCTCAAGTTCGAAGTCCTTGGTTATATCAACAAGTTTCTTGTCCTCAAACTCCTTCAGCTGGTTCATAGCATACTCGTCAATAGGATCAACAAGGAACAAAACCTCAAATCCTTTCTCCTTAAGAGCATCCAAGAATGGAGACTCCTTGACAGCCTTCAACGTCTCACCAGTAATGTAGTAGATATTCTTCTGGTGCTCTGGCATTCTGGTAACGTAGTCGGAAAGGGAGGTCATCTCATCGGCAGACTTTGTAGAGTAGTATCTCAACAATTTTGCCAATGAAGCTCTGTTTTGAGCATCTTCGTGAACACCCAATTTAATGTTCTTAGAAAAGGCCTTGTAAAACTTGTCAAACTGGTCCTTATCCTCAGCAATCTCATTGAACATTTCAATACATTTCTTGACAATGTTCTTTCTGATGACCTTCATGATCTTATTCTGTTGAAGCATCTCTCTGGATAAATTCAATGGCAAGTCTTCAGAGTCAACAACACCTCTGACAAAGCCTAGCCACTCTGGAATCAAGTCCTCAGCCTCGTCGGTGATAAACACACGTCTGACATACAATTTAATGTTGTTCTTCTTTCTCTTAGATTCGAACAAATCAAATGGAGCCCTCTTAGGAACAAACAAGATGGCCCTAAACTCAAGTTGACCCTCAACAGAGAAATGCTTAACAGCCAATGGATCCTCCCAGTCATTAGAAATAGACTTGTAGAACGCATTGTACTCGTCTTGCTTAACGTCCGATGGGTTTCTGGTCCACAAAGGCTTGGTCTTGTTCAATTCTTCTGTATCTGTGACCATCTCCTTCACCTTCTTAGTCTTCTTTTCCTTCTTCTCTTCTTCATTCTTCTTTTCTTCGTCGTCCTTCACTTCTTCAATCTTTGGCTCCTTTTCGTCCTTTTCATCTTCATCCTTCTTTTCTTCATCCTTCTTTTCCTCCTTCTCCTCCTCCTTCACAGGAACTTCCTTTTCCACTTCCTTTCTAACAACCAATTCAATAGGATAGGAAACAAATTCAGAGTGCTTCTTAACGACCTCTTTAATCCTCTTCTCCTCAAGATATTCCGTCTGGTCATCCTTCAAGAAAAGCCTGACAATCGAACCCCTTCCAATTTTCTCGTTTGTGGTGTCCAAGGCAACAGTGAACTTTCCTCCAGCATTGGATTCCCAAATGTATTGCTCGTCGTCGTTATTTTTAGAGATAACCTGGACTTTGTCGGCAACCAAGAAAGCAGAATAGAAACCAACACCGAACTGACCGATCATAGAAACATCAGCACCTGCAGAAAGAGCCTCCATAAAGGATTTAGTACCTGACTTGGCAATAGTACCCAAATTCTTAACCAAGTCAGCCTTGGTCATACCGATACCTGAATCTCTGATCTCCAAAATCTTCTGGTCTGGCTTCGGAGTGATTCTGATGAATAACTTTGGCTCAGATTCCAAAACATGAGAATCAGAAAGCGATTGGTACCTAATCTTATCAAGGGCATCAGATGCATTAGAAATCAACTCTCTCAAAAATATTTCCTTGTTCGAATAAACGGTATTAATGAACAATGACATAAGCTGAGAAATCTCAGCCTGGAACTCATAAGATTCTCCACCTTGTGTTTTTCCTTCAGCAGACATATTGAATAATTTTGCTTCTGTCCTTATAAATGCAAAAAGATTATGTTATCACAAAAGATTAATACACACTACTCAAAAATGCTAATAAGAACTTATAAAAAGTTAAAAAAGTTAGAAGGTATATATTGCGCTTCAAGCAGAAAAAACAGAAAACCTGCTCCTTATAAAAGATCCCGTCAACGCTAGTATTGCTCTCAAGGAATCTAACCAAATAAAGCTTGACAAATTCTATTCATATTGCGTTAAAGCCTCAGGGAATAATTTGGAAAATTTTTCGTCAGCTATTGGGGACATCCCCACCCATCTAGAATATTCCATAATTATTATTATCTTTTTTTTTGTTTTATTTCTTTTTACGCTCCTTCGCGAGAAGAAAGAAAGGAAGAGAAAGGCGAAGTTAGTGGTACTTCTTTGTGGCAAAAACTGTGTACGCAAGGTTTGCATTGCATTTAGACAACACGATGTAGATGTTACAAAAAAAAAGTCTACCAAAGGGGTGGGTGAATGCTTGCGGGCAAGAAATATGTTCTGGGAAAATATTACATACTTCCTATACACCTATCCATTCTTACACAGCGCCTTTAACACATATTATTCGAGGATAACATCATTCTCTTCTACATTCTTTGAAGCTGGATAGAAGCTAAAATAATGTACAGAGAATTGTAGTGTGCGAAGCGCGCTTGAGCCCCATGAATCATAATCTCAGTTTTCTGGAGATATATCTATAAAAGCATCCTTACATTTTAATTCAAAACTTAAAAAAGCGAGCATGCTGCCTCCCCATAAAGAACACTAACAGATCTTAGTCTTTTTTTTTGTTTACGTTTCGCAAAAAAAAAAAATCAAAATCAAAATAGAAACAAACTAAATATAAGCATTATTTTCGTACGTTCAGCATTAATTATATTCAGCATCATATATCTGTCTTTGTTGTATTTCAATAACACAAGCACATTACATTTTGAAGATGCCAGAGTACTCACGTCCAAAAAGGGACTCCAGGAAAAATCTTGCTTCGAAATATCTTAGTGCCATTGGATCACCAGAAATTCTATATTCCACCCCCTTGAAGCCTATCAATAATAGCAACATCAACAACGGTGCCGTTTCTCCAAAAAGCAGTCAGGATATAGACAAAAATGATCCGTCCACAATTGAAGAAAAGTTTTCAAATGTGAACACTCGTAATCGATGTGTTCCAGCCGTTAAACGCCTTATTTTACAGAAAGAACAAGACACTATAACCAATAATGCTGAAAATTTTTATCCGTTACCTGACAACAAACTTTCAAAAGCAAAATTTGCTGGCTTTCAGAAGTCTACAATTCATGTTGAAAAGCGAAGAGGAAGTAATCCATCGAAAAGTGAACGAGGTAGAATGAATAAAATCACTCATGGAATTTCAGGTTCCCCTTCTTTAAAGAACTTGAACAAACTTAAAATTATAGAAAGTCAACTCAATACAAGAAAAGTGTCAAATAATAATCAGAGATCAGTCTCCGGCTTACAGCATAAATTGAAAATGACGCGGGACAAATCTCATCATGGTTTTAGACCCGTCTTTGAGGAAGCTACAGCTTCCGCGATTAAAAAGCAATCAAAATTGGATTTTATTTGCAGACTTCTAGAAGTTAAAAATTGGATTGAGGAGGTTCTTAGTGAACATTTAGGATTTGATGAAGGGCATATCTCCGAGTTTCAAGACTATTTTAGAAACGGCGTTCTTCTAGCTGAAATTGTTAAAACGCTTGATTCTTCAGCTATCTCACACATATATTATGGACAAGGCAATGTGCAAGGCAAGTACACCACAAAGAAGGGGCTTTATTTTAAGTTTACGGAAAATATTGTTCAATTCCTTGATTATTTGAAAAAAATGCACATGCCTGAAATGTTTATTTTTGAAACTAGAGACTTGTTCGAAATGAAAAACTTTCCGAAAGTAATCTTTTGCATACAAGCTTTAAGTTATATGATGGCCATGCGAGGAAAAGGCCCCCAATTACATCACATATCTACAGATGAAATTAAGATTGATGCTAGTGAGATAAAGAAGGTGGAAGGGCAAACTAGAGGTCTCAAAATTCCAAATTTTAGCAACATTTATGACGGTATTCGGGTGAACGTTGGAAAAGATATTGAGCCATTAGCATTAGTCAAGGAAGGAAAGTCGGAAATAATAAATAATGATTTAAGTGCTTCAGAAAATGTGTCTGATGTTGATAATACTTCTGTTCTGGGGACAAGTAGCCTAGAGAAGAATGTTAGTGAAGAAGCACCAGAATTGAGCAAAGATATCTCTTTCATGCAGAGCAGTTTAAACGACTCCTTTTCCGAACAGCAGAAATTTATTAATAACGACGAGGAAGATAATGATGGCAATGAAAATAGTAACGCTGATGATGGAAATAGCTTTGACGATTATTCGTTAGTTTTGGAAGACCCCGAATTAAAGGCTGCTGATACTACAAGGGCAAGAATTCTCTTCAGGGATTACAACCCTACAGTGAATATTGATATGGATGAAATTGAAAAGAAATATAACGCATTAATTGAGCAAGATGATGATTTTGATGTGACTGGTAACGTTAATGTGACTATTCAAAGTTTTGTCGATTCAGACTCTCCCGATATTTCGAGGGTGGATGGCTCTTTTCCAGTTGAAAATTTGGTTACCTTTCAATCATTGGCCCGTGGTGCATTGGTCCGCTATGCCTTATTTGTGGATAAATTTATGTTAAAGGTGTTCACACCAGATCTTATTTCATTTCAGTCACTGGTACGTGGTATGTTATTAAGGAAACGTCTGAACTGTGATGGTAAGCAGGTGTTGTATCCACATCACAGTCGAGATCTAAGGGCGGAATCTCTTATTGATGATGATACAATAAAAGCGAAAAGTCAACTGGCTTCTACGTCGCCGGAAATTGTACTTCTTCAATCTTTTGTTAGGGGTCTTGTTTTGAGAAGTCAACTTCATGAATTGAAAAGAAAACTTCTGGCACAGAACAAGCAGCTCACATTATTGCAAGGTATCATAAGAGGAAAGCAGCTTCGTAAGCGTTTGGCAGGAAAATTGGGACTTTCGAAGAACATGAAAGTAATCATTAGGAAAGGGCACGAGATCCCTAAGAGTGGTTCTCATCTCAGTGGACGCAAACGCCGTCCCGTGAGTCAGCATGGCCATCAAAGTAAGAATGGAGAATTTAGGGCAAAGCTTGGACAAAGTAATGTTTTACTTTGTGGTTTTTCAGCCATAGCAAGGGGGTGTTTGACTAGACGAAAAATTTCTATAATAAGATATTGGCTTCACCGAAATATGCGTGACGTTTTAACAGTTCAATCAGTTTTCCGTGGTGTCCTAACTAGATTCTACATTGAAATGGATTTGGAAATGCTGGAACAGTATTCTTCCCAGATAACTGAATTACAGGCTTGCATAAAGGGGGCCACTGTTAGAACTCATATCAAGGCACGTGCCACTTGGTTCTCGAGTCCTGTCAACATTAAAAAAATCGTGTTTTTGCAGAACTTTGTTCGTAATTGTATTGCTGCTCATGACTATAAGTCATTGATTAATGAGAGAAATCCGCCATTGAAAGCAGTTAAGAATTATGTTGGATTATTAAATGGATCCGACGTTGAACTTGAAGACGAAATTAGCATTGAAAGATATAAAAAGAGAATTGCAACTGAGAGTCAACGAATCGGAAAGTGGGAGCATGATCTTAAGCAGCTTGGCTTGAAGCTGCAATTATTAAAAAGGAACAAAATATCCTTGGAAGAGGTTGTCAAATTTAAAAATGATAATTTAAATTTAACTGAGTACTCCGAGAACTTAACAGATATTATGAAATCAAGCTTATCATCAGACCCAAATAAACTTCTTGGAAAAGCTTGCAAGAGCTTGCAAGAACTATACGGGAAAATATTCTACTTACTTCAAACGCAACCTAAATACTTCTCAGAACTTTTGAATAACATGGAATTTCGTGGTTTACGGAATGAAGAAAAAACTTTGGAAGGTCACATCGAGAATTGGCTGTTAAAGGTGTTTAACTTTGGTATTGTCACTGTATCAACTCCAACTGCACCTAATAGGGAGGAGTTCTTACTAATGAAGTTGATATTGTATACGGCAACTGATTATTTTGATGAGATCGACACAGATACCGCTTTTCATAACTTCTTAAAGCAAAGACAGGTACTCACTTATGATAAAATGGGACATTGGGAAATGCTCCTCATTGCTTACATCAATCTTCCTCAACAGCGATTGTTTGCCAAAAATCTATTCAGCAATTTAATATTGAGAATAACCTCCGATTCAGATGCTTGGTATGAATCGGATCCTTCAAAAATTTACAAGGCTTTACTTGTGAAAGATGAAGAAAATGGAAAGATTACATTAAAAAATTTAAATATGGAAGATCCAATTGATGACCCTGATACAAGACAACAGTTTGTTAAAAATCTGAGTGGACTTCGGGAAGCATCATATGATACTATGAAGATTATTGGTGATAGCGTTAGCAAGCTTCCGCTATATTTGAGATCTATCTGTAGGGAGATATATCTTCAACTTAGGGATCAGTTTCCTGGTGAATCTGAGAAATATTATTTGAGTGCAGTCGGTTCCATTTTCTTGAAATGTTACGTACTTCCTTTATTTATAAAGCCCAGCAATTACTCCATCGATATCGCTGGAATTAGTGACGAATTTGAAACGGTTGAAAAAGTTATAGGAAATCTTGAGCAGGTTGCATGTGTTTTGAATCAGCTTGTATCTATGAGACCATTTTCATCCACAAATATGTACCTGCAACCGCTAAATCCATTTATTGCTGAATTTTCGGAAGGTGTCAGGCTTATTATCAAAGAGATCATCAATGTTGAATCAATTGATGAATGCTATCAAATGAATTCTGTTTATGATGATGTTGTTTCACACGAAAAGCCTACATTGAGAATGGATTCTGATGACGTACTCCTTATTCTTAGATATATTAGATCAAATATTGAACAGATTGCACCCGAAAGAAATGATTATTTACGATATTTACTTATCGGGGCTCGTGAACTCAGTCCAAATCACAGCAAGCTTGATATTAAGAATGGCTTGTTGGATATAGTACTGGAGCCTGTAACGGAAGGCACCGATAGCAATGATTTGGAAACCAAGGCTCTTATTATGGAAGCAAAGAGATATGTCATATATATATTGCAAGTCCAGGATGGAGAGAATCTTCTTGATTTATTGCTCTCCGAAATTAGTCCACAGAATGAACTCAAGTTTAAAGAGATCGTCAAACGAGAAAAAAAGAGCATAAAGAATGTTAACGGCCTCGATGCGGTTCTAGAAAAGCAAGCCTTGGACGATATTTATAATTCCACATACCCTCAGGTTAAGAAGCATGCGATTGAATTAATTTTAGAGTTGGAGGGCAAGGGAGTTGTCACTAGATCTAACTGTTATCAAGAACTCTTGAATGATATAGCGAAGGATATCAAACACAAAAGACTGCAGAAGGACGATAGAGAAAGGCGTTTAAAGGTTGTTGTGGATACATTGACAAAACTAACACAAAAGGAAAAGACATGCTCCAAACTCTATTCGGAGTACATAAAGGACATCGACCGTGCGATGTTAAAGCTACAAGACGAATCGGCGAATCGGAAAAAGTCATTTATTTCACGACTTTTCTCTCGCCAGTATTATTATCAACTGTCGGTGAAACGAAAGAAAGGATACATCCCAAGATTTGGTTCCTTTAAATATAATGGAAAATATCTTGAGGAAAAGCGCATTCTAGATTCTATCACATCTACTTCGCATGCTCATATTAGAGTTAACAGAGTTGACTTTATGTTCAGTTCGGAGAAGCAAGGAGAGTTCATAGTGGATGTTTCGAACAACTCAGTTGGCATATTTGGGCAAGAAACAGTGACCTTGGATGATTTATTAAATTTGCAATATGAAAGTAAAAAGCAGTTCAAACTTTTTAGTCAATGTGTTACATTCAATACCGATGAATTTGCAACCTTTATTTTTCATAAGTTTTATAGGGTTAAATGACCATTCTGACCATTTTGCACATTGCTGTTTTTATCCATAATCCATATAATCGTTAATCAAAAAGTTAATTTATTTTTGTAAATATTTGTCACATGAGTACGAACGAATACAGTATTAATGATTCCGAAATTAAATGGGGATAGGAGAAGACTCAAATCATGAAGTATTTCGAAGAAAAAAATATATATTAGACGCTACTTAGATTTGTGTTTTCTCCTCGTAGCTAGTATTGATTACGTATTTCTTTAGCGTAAATATCACTGGGGAGCCACCAACCGCTAGAAATTGACGTTGCGTTCCAACATATGGGCTTACTTATTTAAGTAGGCACTTTTAATAAATGGTGATTACAAATTTTTGTTGTCTTATAGCATCCACTTTTCCAAAATTTCTGTGCACAGTTCTTCTCTTGTGGGGTTACTATTCTGCTATATTCAAGGTTGATTTTGTGCTTGTCCGAAGTGCTCTTTTGAGAATTGCAATATTTCTCTTTGTTTCCATTTTGCTTATACTTTCATTGGTATTATACTACCTGGTTGTTCTTGTGAGGCCTGGGTCACCACTTGAGTGTTCATTGTTATGTCTTCCAGATTACAAGGATGGGGATGTTATCAGTCCGCCGTCCTTTTTAGTCAACAATACTGTTACGGTTACGCATAATGGGCTTTATAGATTTTGCAGAAAATGTAAGGTTTGGAAGCCGGACAGATGCCATCATTGTTCATCTTGCAATAAATGTGTTCTTCGGATGGATCATCACTGTCCATGGTTTGCAGAATGTATAGGATTTCGAAACCACAAATTCTTTGTTCAGTTTCTGGGTTACTCAGCACTGTTTTGTATAACCATTGCTGTGGTCACTGGTTGGGCAAATTATAGATTTTTCATCACGGAGACACTTTCAATGGATGGCTTTTCCTTTCATATTCTCTTTGCATTCTTCACATCTATCATGTTTGGACTGTGTCTCCTTATATTTTCCATCTTTACAGACTATCAATTGCTGAAGAATCGGACCACAATTGAATCCTATGAATCGCAGTCATATCGATATCGACAGAATTCACATACATTAGGAAATATATTTGATAACGGGAGTAAAAGAAATTGGTGTTCGATTATGGGAAACACCATTATTGAATGGTTATTGCCAATCAGAAGGCATTCCATCTACGGGTATAATGATGGCTTAAGATACGAGGTGAATGAAAGACTTTATCGAAAAATGCAAGAAGATGCAGTAATTCAAAAGAGACTCTCCAACAAGCTACAGAAATACAAGTTGAAACAGAGTAAAGTTCGTGAAGATGCTCTCCGACCCTTTATAGGAAATTCTGGATATATACATTAGCCGTAATACTGTTATGTCTTACAGATATCTAGTCTTTAACATAATTTAGAATTGTGGTTCGGAATACGTTCACAAGGGGGAATTTGAATAAACTTCTGTTTCAACGGCCTTAGGCATACATTTATTTTTCTCACCGGGAAAGTATTGGTAAATATTATATTATTGTGATTATATAAGGCAACTTTAGGTTAGCTGTAAGCATTATATGTTTAAAAGTATTAAGAATGTGCATATATAATATATGTTCTGTATGTCTGTCTTTACAACAAATGATTGGATCGAGAAAAAAAATTGAAACTGGAGAAGTACATGTTGAAAGATAGCGGTTAAGAAAGTAAGAGAGGACGATAGAAAAAAAAAAATTGCAAGTTTCTCTCTTTTCCTTTTCTTCCATTTTACGTTGTACTCATCACCACACCGTCCAGAAACAATTGGCGGATAAAACTTATACTTTTTTTGCTGTTATAATAATCATTGTTCATTTGAGCATAGTGATCTTGGCTTTGTGTATAAGACTCTCATTTGGAAATGTTATACGAAGAAAAGCCATGGGATCCCATAAAGGTCAATCCACAGGACAAGAAGAGTATGTTTGTTTTCACTATTTTGATGATGCTACCATATCGTTTTATGGCTTCGTCCTATCAATTATTATGTACTAACAATCTTTCTAGGGGTCGCATATTTTTATGATTCTGACGTTGGAAACTTTTCGTATGGTGCAAATCATCCTATGAAACCTCATCGGATTAGAATGGCACATTCACTGATAATGAACTATGGATTGTATAAGAAGATGGAAATATACAGGGCAAAGCCAGCTACTCGTGAAGAGATGTGTCAGTTCCATAGCGATGAGTATATAGATTTCCTTGCCCGGGCCACTCCAGACAACTTGGATCTTTTCAACAAGGAGAAGTTTAATGTGGGTGACGACTGTCCAGTCTTCGATGGATTGTTTGAGTTTTGTAGTATTTCTGGTGGTGGTTCTATGGAAGGTGCCGCAAGACTCAATAGAGGAAAGTGTGATGTTGCCATTAATTATGCAGGGGGGTTGCATCATGCCAAGAAATCTGAGGCATCTGGATTTTGCTACGTTAATGATATAGCTCTGGGTATATTAGAACTATTACGATATCATCCACGTGTGCTATATATTGATATCGATGTTCACCATGGGGATGGCGTTGAAGAAGCTTTTTACACTACAGATCGTGTTATGACCTGCTCTTTTCACAAGTACGGAGAGTTTTTCCCTGGAACGGGTGAGCTTCATGATATTGGTGTTGGTAAAGGTAAGCATTATGCAGTGAATGTGCCTCTCAGGGATGGTATCGATGACGTGACATATCGATCAATATTTGAGCCATTGATTAAAACCATTATAGAATGGTATCAACCTTCTGCTATTGTGCTTCAATGTGGTGGTGATTCTCTTTCTGGTGATCGTTTGGGTTGTTTCAACTTGTCTATGAGGGGACATGCTAATTGTGTTAACTATGTTAAGGGCTTTGGGATACCTTTAATGATTGTTGGAGGAGGTGGCTACACCATCAGAAATGTTGCAAGAACATGGACTTTTGAAACTGGTTTAATTAATCAGACAATCTTGGGCCCCGATCTCCCATTTAACGATTATTATGAGTATTACGGTCCGGACTACAAACTTGATGTGAGACCATCTAACATGTACAATGCCAACTCACCAGAGTATCTAAGCCGTATTCTAACCGAAATTTACTCTAGTCTTGAGCCAACAAAGCATGCACCATCAGTTCAAATGCAGCCTATTCCCGCTGATATTCGAGGATTTGATGATGATACAGCAGAGGATTCGAAGGAGGCAATGGATACAAAGGGTGGGTCACAGAAGAACCGTGATGAAATTGTTGTGGCAGATAATGAATATTACGATAAAGCGGAGGATGTGCATATGGTGAAAAATTATTCTGACCACGAGAAAACCAATTCAAACAGTCTTTCGGAATCTGCGAGGGATGGAAATCAGGTAATGCCAAATAGTGCCAATAGTGTGGGATCAACAGCTGTGTCTTCAGGTACTGCCAGCATTACTCAAGCAACTTCTTTAAGCAATAATGAGACCAAATGAACTCAGTTGTTGTTTCTTGTTACTCTTTCTTTGCTATGGTTCTGGTTTCTTTTGTATTCTACTTCTCGTTTCCCTTCTACTTTCATTTTTTTTTGTCCTTTATCATCATTTCTACAATTTTTTTTTATTTTTTTTTAGATTGTGTACTCTGAATTATATATGTGTAATTTATTAAATAATTGCTTTATTGTACACTAGTAGAAAAGATTTAGAAAGAATTTTTCAGAATAATAATTACGATGGAATATTCATTAAGGCTTCGTATGAAAGCCAGTGTTGAAGCCAAGCATTCCATTTATTCCGTTCACCCAATCACCGTCAGACCGGGTGACACACCATACGCCTTTTTCCATATATTTTTCTATGTGTGCTTCCGTGATGTCTTCCTTGTCATTCAGCTTCGGCTCAGATTCTGAAAGAACATGAATTTCATCTCCCGGCCCAAGCTCTGTAACAGGAATGCCATCAACGCTCAGCTTTGCCGTAATGTCCCCAGACAAATCTGTTTGTTCACTGTTGGCAGAGATTAAATCGTTCTTGGCTGTAATTTTGACTGTAATCTTTGAATTTGTAGGAAGAATTAATGGACGAAACGACAATGATCTAGGACAAATTGATGTGATCATGATACAGCGAACAAAAGGATGAACGATAGAACCTCCAGCCGATAATGAATATGCAGTAGAGCCAGTTGGTGTGGCAAATATCAAGCCGTCTGCGGTGGTCCTAGTTAGAAAATGACCATTTATGAAAACATCCAGATTGATGAGGCCTGGCAGAGCACCACGATGCATGACGATATCGTTCATAGCATGAACGTGTAGCGAATGCATCGAATATGAGTTTGATTCTGTGATATCATCCCTATCCTCCTCTGCTTCAAACTCTTCCTCCTCTTTTTCCAGTTCTTCTGCACTCATTTCGTTCCCATCACTCTTCTTTTTTATAATATGGCATTCTATTCTTTCTCTTCGCATGACCTTTGCCTTTCCTTCAAAAACACTTCTCAATGCGGGTTCGTAATCTTTAAAATCGAAAGGAAGAAGAAATCCCAAAGTACCAAGTGAAAAGCTCAGTACGGGAGGAGCAGTCCCACTTGAAAACATCGAAACACCTCTAAGAATTGTGCCATCCCCACCTAGTGATATGAGAAGGTCAGCCTTTCCAACAATTTCTGAGTTCGTGCCTGTATATATACTGCGTTCCTCTGTCAACTGTTTGCCATCCTTTTCAATTTGTTCAATTTCTTTAGCTGCTTCCTTCTTTAATATTATATTACACTTCGGATATTTTTTGTAAATGTGGCCAAGTAAAATGAGCAAAGCTTCAGTAACGTGATTCTTATGAGGTTTCTTGACTATAAGAATATTTCTTGGCGGGCCACTTGGCCAAACTAGCATTTTTTGTGGCGTATACAGACCACCAATGTACTTGGGTGTTTTTTGGGGTGGAAGATCGTTTACCGGACGAACTTTCACACGTACATTTAGTTTGTGATTTATCTTTGTATGCAAACTTTTGCATAATGCGCTAGGTTGGATATTAAATCCTTTTGCAGAGAAAAAGGGCGGAGGGATCTGGAGTTGATTTCGAAATGGCAAAATCTTTCGTATCTGTGAAAGTGCAAACAACATGAATATATAATATTGAAATGATGATTCTCTGGGATAGATATAAAATAAATTTCAATTCAACTGTTGTAAGGCACAAAACCGATAATAATGAGCAAGCTGATGCTGTCTATGTGTATGCTGTTGAAACAAGTGAACCGTGAAATCAGAAAATTGGGATGTCATAAAGATGGTTTTTGTTTAATGCTTTTTTTATTCATAAGTGCTAATAGCTATAATAATATACTGGACAAAACTTTGATCTTAGATCGGCAAGAAATCTGAGAATTAAGCAAATTTTTGTAATATAACATGACGAAAAATAGAAATTGGTATTCCGGTTAACTTTAGTCATTAACAAAAAAATTATGCTGAAATTTAAATTGGTTTAAAGTTTTTATCACCCCGTCTCTCCCTCTTTTCCGCTTCGATATCTGGGCAACTTCCCGCTATTGGAAAATATTTTAAGAACAACCCACTGCTTTTCAGCAGCAGATTCAGCAGACTTGGTAAATAAATCCCTTTAAAATGTATATATGACTAATAAAAAAAAAACGAAAGAAATCACATATCATTTGAACACACAACGAGTCAGTTCAACAGATATAATCAAAGGTAGATCTGAAGAATCAAGTAAGTTTCTTCCCCGCAAAGAAGTAAGACGGACAAATGGTTCACCGATTTTACAACACGGAAAGTAAACAATAATACTAATTTGCTTTTCACCGAGGAACTTGCTGGCGGGATAAATTTAAAAAAATAGTTGTACTTCATCGTTTCCAGGCGGACCTGATCCGTCGCGGGATGCTTGTAAAATTAGAGAAGTCCACCCACCGTCGAAATTGCTCCGCGTCCTTTAGATTCCCTTCCACGAATCCAAAGGCATAGGCCAACCTCCAACTTACTATATTTTCTGGGTTCAACATATGTCACAAAAGGCACTAAAATTATGCAAATAGAGAAAAAGATCGATCTACTTTACAATTAAACACAGTAAATTACAATGAAATGTATTGCCAATCCTTGCGGTAAATCCCATACGGAAGCACGAAGGCATATCCTTATAAGTAGCAAAGTGCTATTTAGCATGATCCACCGCACCCAAGATTGACCATATTATTAATCTTCAGTCCAGCACGTGACATAAAGAAAGAACAAATGTCCTAACTCCTAGCAAACCAAATACCCATTACTGTCAATGGCCAGGAACGCTTCACGATAATGAAGGCTCAGCCTCGGAAGGATGCTATAACTGGTTGCGTCTGGCTGTGATTTGCGTTGTTCAGAGAAAGGAGAGAAGTAAAAAGTTTTCTTCAGCTATATAGAAGTATTTTGAGAAAAAGCACTGTTAAATTGGGCGTTCAGCTTCCTTTTATACCTGAAAAATTTTTTTTTTCTTCTTTTTGATTTCCTGTACTTGAATTTTTTTTTTCAAAACCGGGACAGGTGTCGCATCCCCTACGAAGAACAGTGATGAGCTATTTAAACGTGATCGCTGAAAGTTGTGTCACTTAAACGTCAAAAAAGAAAAGATATATAGTTGTCTAAATATACGACTTGTGGGTTTCAGTTTAGTTCTTCCATAGTTTCCGATATCTTTTTCTTGATATCATTGAATGTACTGAACTCTTCGTAAGGAATGTTTTGTCTGTTGCAGTAAGTGACCAAATTTTCTCCACTACGAGCAAACAATACATCACAACATTTTGATGCCGAGAGATCTGAAATTCCATCACCACAGTAAAAAACCATTGGCTTCGATTTTTTGTAACAGGAAAGAATCTTGTTGATAGAGCGTGATTTGTCATGACCGAATGGTGTTTCGTCCCGATAAACTATCTCCCACTTATATTTATCATTAGGGTCTGTTTTTGCATCGTTTGCTATAATGCTGATATAGCTTTCATCCTTCTCACCCATGTAGTTTTTTAATAAGGCATTTATAATTGGTTTCATTCCAGAAGAAATCACGTACAACGGAATATTGTTTGAACGGCACCATTCCAAGAAACTTTTAAAGCCAGGGTCAATATGAATATTTTTAAGTAGTACTTCAATACAATCCTCTAAGCTATGATGGTTGTCTGTGATTGACTGTAACATTTCACGAAATCCATCCCTAAAGGATAGTTTTTCATTAAGCATCAATTGGGCGACATCCTTTCTTTTCTTCAACCCAAACCCTAGTGTATCTGTCATGTAATCGTTAGAATCTTGCAAAGTTACAGTTCCATCCCAATCGGTGAAAACAATTGCTTTTGGTCCCTGCGCTTTCATATTTATAAACGATGATTAATGTTAAAATCTTGGCAAATTTTGTAAGAATGGATAATTGAAAAAGAATGCATGGGTAGATGGGAAAAGAAAGAAATTATGAACATTACTTATTTCATTAGTTCACCGAATCTGAGTGTAATTCAATAAGAAAAAACGGGATTCCGCCTACCACGTTTTGAGGTACTCAGTTAACACGTTCGCGCGCGTGTGCGATCCCTCGGCCTCTCGATACCGACTGAAGTTAATTTGTTGACTTAAATTCCACTCCAATTATTAATTAATTTTTGTTTTGAGAGTATAGAAATCAGGACCCCCAGATCATTTACATCAGATTTCCAGTAATCGAGGTAATATTGTTAAAGAAACTGAACTATTTTTTGTGACAACAGTATTTCCGGGCACCTTACATAAAGGAGGCAACAATCCCACACACTAATTGCATTATTACGGATAATAATATCGTATCTTTTTCTTTTTTCTCTCTTCATTCAGGCACAACTTTCTCCGTATATTGTCATTCGGCACAACTTACTTTCCGACGAGAATATTGATTAGTGAGTAAATATGGCAAGTATTGCTATAGTTTCCGGAGGAACCGCCACAAATTCAATATTAGATATTTTTCAAAAGCTTTCCAGTATCTCAGTCGATGATAAAAAGGCTAAGGGAAAGGTATCTTACATTTTACCCATATCTGATAACGGGGGATCTACATCTGAAATTATTCGTGTGTTAGGCGGCTGCTCTGTCGGTGATATTCGATCTCGGATAACAAGACTTATCCCAGATGAAAGTTCGGGCATAAGAGATTTACTTTCTCATCGGCTTCCAAATGATTCAGCATTGGCTAAACAGGAATGGGAGCAGATTATAGAGGGATCACATACCTTATGGGCTAACGTGGATCCGCCATGCAAGCAAATATTGCGTAGTTTCCTTATTCACGTTCACGTGGAGATCTTAAAGCGTTCAAGAAATCCCTCAAAGAACTTCCGCCTTGAATTGGCAAGTGTCGGAAATATGTTTTTGACAGGCGCTCGCTTGTTTTGTGGCTCATTGGACTCTTCAATTGAATTGATGCTTCGTCTATCAAAAGTTCCTCCAAATATTCAGGTTTTGCCGTGCATCAACACCAATTTCACCTATCATATCAGTGCCCTTCTTGCTGATGGAACAATTGTAACGGGACAGTCACAGATTTCACATCCTTCATTACCTTCGTGTTCATCTACAAATACCCTTACTGATCAAAATATGAGCTCATTTCAAAATATGTCATCGTTTACTGATGATTTTATCATCCATCCGAATCAAGTGGTAAAGGATGATCAAGTAGGCTCGGGCAATGCTAAGTGTAGCTTATGTCATCAAATTGATTCTGCTTGTAATAAAGAGAAAGCAAACGATAATGATGATGATGATGAGGACGATGAGGAGCTGGAAGAACCTTCATACATTCATCCCGAACTACGGAAATCTCAGCTATATTTTAACAAAAATGACACGATTCCTCTTCCCTCCCCTATTAAGCGCATTTTTTATATCTCACCGTTTGGCGAAGAAATATATCCAGTAGCCCACAGCAGGGTACTAAAGTGCTTTAAAGAAGCAGATACTATTATTTATTCGATAGGCTCACTGATGACTTCAATTATACCAATTCTCATTCTTCAAGGGGTCGGTGATGCCATCTTACAGTCAAAGGCAAACAAAATAGCCAAAAACAAAGTTCTTTTGATGAATGGATCCTGGGATCGTGAAACTCACGGAATGTCTGCTTCTGATTTTATTAATGCAATATATGAAGCTCTAAAATATTCCATGCTTTATGGCCAAAACAAAAAGAAGAAAGATTACCACAAAATAGACATAGAATCCGTTAAACCATCTTCCTTCATTACACATGTTGTTTTTTTAAGGGATAGATCCCGAATCCCTATTAACACAAAAGCTATAACTGATGCGGGCATAGAGTGTGTTCCTGTCGATAACGATGCAAAAAACGTCGATGAGTACGATCTTGACGACATGTATCGCAAGCTGCGTGTAATAGGCTGACTTCAATTATTATTATTATTATTTTTTTTTTTTTTTTTTTTGTTAGCTAACATCTCCCTTACGTTTCGTTTTCTTGCTGCCAATGAAATTTTCTGTCAAAACACCGGTCATTTATTTATTCGTTTAATTCGGCATATAAACTTGTTATATACAAAATCACTAAGATCACTTTTCAATTAATTGATTTTTTTCTTTACATTGCATCTTTATATATATATATACATACGCAACAAAATGAGATATTCAACCTTATTTCTTACGCTGTTGACCGTGTACCCCCTAAGATCTTTATCTATAGAGCTGCAAGGTGTTAACAGAGAGTCTGAGTACAAGGAGCCAATTCCACAAGAGTTCGATGGTTCCTGGCAGCGGTGGCATATGAAAGTGGAGCATGACTTGGATGATGCGGATCCTGAGGCAGTTTTCAAGTTACATGATACTAGAAATGCAAACCGGCTTTGTGCGTATGATATTTTGAGAATGTATGGATTGGCAAGGGATGAAGTTGTTGGCGAAGGTAATGGTATGGGTTCACATGACAATACTGAGATCATTGGGCGTCAACTAAAAGAAAAAGTGGTTAATAAAGTTATGGATCTTATTGATACGAATAATGATGGTGAAATTTCACTAGATGAGTGGAAGAGATACAGTAATGAAGGTGGAGAGTTTCCCGATTTTGGTCTCGGTTCGGGTCACGAGTACGATTTTGAGGATGAGTACGAAAAGCATCATTGGATAAAGTATCACTCTCAAAATGATCCAGATGTTAATGTGCAACATGCAGAAGATGTAGAGCACGAGTTACTTCATCATTTCCATGAAATTGAGCACGAACAGATTAAAAAGGGTGAAGTTGTAAATAGTCCAATCCTACTAGACCATGTGCCCGCAAAGTTCTTAGCTCGACAATAATTTATCAAGGTTTTATGTTGTTAATAACCTGTTTGGAAATTGTGTACGTATTATTGCCCTATAGTGTTTTAAAGGATAAATTTAATTAACAAATAATTCTAGTCTTACTGATAAAGGACGATTAAAAATTTTAAAACTTAAATTTATTATGAACCTATAACGGTGAAAACAAAGATTACAAAGAAGTATGAAAAATTTGGAAATTCACTTCAATAACAAGTAGTAAGATGTCTCTAGCAGAAAATGAATTATAACTGCATCGGCAATTACAAGTCATCATCCTCATCCGAGACGTAGTCATCACCCATCAGCTTCTTCTTCTTCATTCTCTCCTTTCTCTTTCTTCTTCTCTCAGCAGAAGATAACTTCTTCTTCTTATGCTGGGTAGCGATCTTGTTACCCATAGCATCGAATTTAGGACCCTCATCAGTCTTCTTTTCAATTCTTGGTCCGGAACCCTGTCCCTGGACCCAGTCATTACCAGAAGGAGTCATAGTACCATTCTGAACAGTCCAAACTTCCTTGGTCAAACCCTTGGTGAACTCAGAAGAGTGAGTAATGATGATAATACCACCCTCGAAACTCTTCAAAGCCTTGGACAAAGCACCCAACGAGTCTCTGTCCAAATAGTTGGTTGGCTCATCCAAAACGATCAAGTGAGGTCTCAACCAAGTGCAAGCAGCCAAAACTAACTTAACCTTCTGACCACCGGACAAAGATCTGATTCTTGTATGGGAAACCAATTCTGGGTCCAAACCGAGCAAAGCACAATGGGCCTCGATCTCCTTTCTGGTCAAAGCTCTATACTGACCGTTGGCAAGAGCTTCCTTCATATCAACTTCAGCAACCATCTTGGAGTGACTCTCAACCAATTCACCTCTTGGAATCCATGCGTTGTCGACCGAAGACATTGGAGTCCATCTCTCACTCTTCATACCAACGTTCTCACCAAGCAAGAACGAACACTCGTACTCGTACGTGTTCTTGAACTTTCTTCTAGAGTGGATACCGGCAATTCTCCTTGAAGTACCTTCAATGTGGAAAATCTTGTTCATACCCTGCTTGTCCTCTTCGTTAATCTTCCTGTTAGCACGGTCCATAGTCTCACGATCTTCACCTGTTTGGTATCTCCATTGAATGTACTCAGATGGAGTCATGTCCAAACGACTCTCGATATGAGAGAAAGCATGCTGCTTGATGTAAGCAATACGACAGTTTTCGTGAATGTAAACATCACCAGATGTTGGAAGAAGCTCACCTGTTAAAACATTAACCAAAGTGGTCTTACCAGCACCGTTAGGACCAATAATGGCAATTCTAGAAGACAACGAACACTGGAAAGTGACATGCTGCAGTTGAGGCTTAGAAGTACCTGGGTACTGGAAAGTCATGTCATGCACCTTGACAATAGCCTTTTGCTTGGTTTTAACACCTTCCAAGTAACCTGGCTTAGGGAAGCGGAATTCCAAGTCAGTAGCACTCAAATCCTGGTAAGATCTAGCGGATGGAACCTTCTTGACGAACTCAGACATATTACCCTTGTACTTTCTAAGCTTCAATCCCTCGTAATGAATAATGTACTGAACAGTCTTGTCCAAAAATCCGGAATCGTGGGAAACGACAACAGTCGTAATACCACAGTGAAGCAAGTAGTTGATCAACCAGTCGACGTTAACGTGGTCCAAATGGTTAGTTGGCTCATCCAACAACAGAATATCAGCATCTTCCAAGACAGCTCTTGCAAGAGCCAACTTCATCTTCCAACCACCAGACAACTCGACAATAGGCATGTCCAACATCTCCTCAGAGAAGCCGAACTCTCTAAGCTTAGATCTGATCTGTTCTTTGTTGTATTTCACTCTCTCGTACTCAAAGATATAGTTGGTAGTACTTGTCTCATCATGAGTACCATCAATATCGTGCTCAACGTAGACAGTTCTGAGAACATCCTGGGATGGGAAACCCTCAACCTGACCATTAGCCATGGCCTTCAGTAGAGTAGACTTACCAGCACCGTTAGGACCACAAAGACCGTATCTTCTACCTCTTTTCAAACGAAGCTGAGACTTGTTCAAAAGAATCTTAGCACCATAAGCCAAAGAGAACTCACAGTTACAAAGATCTTCACCGTCGTCCTCCTCTTCCTCAAAGACAGGAGGTTTTGGAATGTTTTCAACGGAAGTACTACGGAAAGTTTCGATAGTCTCGTGAGCAGTCTTCTCGTGAAGGAAGATAGTCAAGAATGGACTCAAAAGGCCATTCCATGTATCAAAGTTTGTCTTTCTCTCGTCGATCAAGTCACCTGCAATGGCAGCAACGTAATCTTCGACAATGGCAAACCTTGCAGGCTGTTTTCCGACAATCTTCTTTAAAATCTTCAAGTTCACGCTAATATCACCTGCATTAGAAACCTTTGGAATCGAATCATCCGATGGAATAGCACCGACACGTCTCAAAGTGTTAATAGCACGGTTGGTAATGGATCTGGCCTCTGGATCAGCGATGGTATCCATATTAGCTTTCAATGCTGGGAACAATTTTGGCAAGAATGGGGCAATAATCTGTGGATCTTCAACCAACTTACACATGTTGTCAATAATAACAGCAGACTTTCTCTTGATAGAAGTCTCTCTTTCAGCCAAACCTCTTGAAAGCAATGGAACCATGATAGACAACGCAGCAGTAGTAACATCAGAAACGAAAGTAGTTGCACCCAAAGCGTGAACAGTCTCTGGAACATCATCAGGGTTTCTGATAGAATCAATCAACTTAGGAATGAAAGGCTCAATGTCCTTGTTGTCGATGGTAGCAGTACACTTAGAAATAGTTTCGGTGGCAGCCTTCTCAACCTCAGGCTTAGTGTCCCACATAGCCTCGGAAAGAACTGGAATCAACTCAGGCATTCTAAGGGCAAGTTGATTCTTAGCAGTGTCGACGAAGACGGAAATGGCCTTAAGGTCGGCAATCTTCTCCTGCCATCTACCAGTAGATGACAGAGACTCGGTGATCTTTGGCAAGATAAATTTGAGTGAGAAGGGAGTAATGGCGTTAGCAATAGCCAAAAGAGCCTTCTCGGCCCGTTCTCTCAAAAGCTCATTCTTGTCACCGCACTTTTTGCAAACACTGGAAACAACATTGGCAACGTATGGCTCAACGGAAGGGGAAAGATCCTTCTCATTAGCAATATGAGCAACAGCGCTAAGAGCATTCGCTGAAGTCTTCTTGTTGTCGATAGCCTTCTGTAACTTTTGGAAGAATTCAAAGGGAACATCGTGCTCAACAATAGGTCCATTCAAAAATGAAGAAACGTTGGCAGCAACATCGTGCAATTCATCTTGAGAAGCCAAGGAAAGCTTCTCAAACAATTCATCCAAAACTTGCTCTGATTGATTGGAATCAGCCATTTTGCTTGTTATGTCCGATACTTCAAGTCCAACCTAGAGGATTGTCTCTATATACAGAGTCCAAGGTAAGAAGATCGCAGTTAGGACCGTATAGTAAAATCGAGTAAAAGGGCTGAAACTGCTTTGTATAAAGGTTGTGAAAAAAATTTTTCCTCTTTTTTTTTTCTCTCTCCCTTTGCAGAAAAATTTTTCAGTTAGAGGAAAATTTTTTAGAAATCTTAAACTCCTATTGTCTCTGCTCCCATATCGCTGTAAACACCTAATTAAGCACGCCCTCTTGATTTAAAACGAAGATCCTCAAATATTATCTTGTATTTAGTGTACGACATGGACAATTCCAAGCCAGGAGCAGCTGTGAGGTCTTAAAAATGATACAGGATTTTTCAATTTGGCCGCTATTTTTTAAGGAATCGTCATGTTACTAAGTTGTATCCTGGGATCTTAGAAACAATTGTTATGGACAAATACTATTCGGCTGGTAATAAAATTTTCCTTCCTTTTTTCTTCGCGGTTATTCAGCATAATCTGACTTCCTACAAACTGGTTAATTGATTGTTCCACGACTTTTTTTTTTTGTAAATTCCTGGATAACGACTTTGTAGGGCTGTGTTTGCACAGTCTGTCGTCCGGAGTTCAAAGTTCAAAGTTCAAAGTTCTGCACGTGTCACGTGATCATTATGTTTAGGATTCTCGCATGATGTTTATACTATTACATTAAATTCTCTTTAGGATACATAAATTTTAAAGATCCATTCTTGTATCAAGTTGAACACATAATTTAAGGAAGCATTTAAGATTTTGTGGTATTTTTTACTAAGTTAAATGAGGTCAGTCATTGCAACTCTCACAGCTATGAATTTTTAATCAAATCCAATGTAAAAAGAAATAGCATATATCGACGACCCCTATCTTAGATATCAGTCTTGTCGCGACGCCTGCTCACACAAAAAAAAAGTTTCTCACCTCAAGCAAAACTTTATCAATAAATTCTTCATATTTACCAATCTGTTCCAACTAATATAAATCGAATAAAAGCGGAAACTGCTTACTTCCCTGATATATTTTAAAGACTTTAAAATAAAGACCAACTATCACTCATTTTAATTTTGATTGCTTTAATTGTGTTCTTGTCGCTCTTAGTGTATAATTACAGACCAACCTAACATTGCATAATGACTCAGGAGCTAACTCCGTACCACAAATTAGTAAAGTCTTTATCAAAAGATGACATTTTTGAAAGATTTCCTGATGTGATACCTCTTGAAAGAACAACTGGAGAGAAACGATCGGATTCTGATTATGAGAAAACGACAGATGTTGTTGGTTCATCTTCTTTGTTTGCTGGTCATGATGAAGAACAAATTCGATTGATGGCAGAGAATTGTATTGTCCTAGATTATAACGATATTCCTATAGGTTCAGGAACGAAGAAATTATGTCATATTATGAAGAATATTGAAAAGGGCCTTCTACATAGGGCATTTTCCGTCTTTTTGTTTGATTCTCAGAATAGGCTTCTTCTCCAACAAAGGGCAGATGAGAAAATTACTTTCCCGCAAATGTGGACTAATACCTGCTGTTCGCATCCACTCTGTGTGCCATCCGAACTCGGCTTTTCAATGGATTCGATGAATGGAACTAACATTCATTCCTTGGACACTGCAATCAGGGGAGTTAAGTCGGCTGCAGTTAGAAAGCTTAAGCATGAACTCGGAATAGAACCTGAGTACGTTCCTGCCTCTAATTTCAAATTTTTAACAAGAATTCATTATATGTCCCCTAGTAATGGTGGTTGGGGAGAGCACGAAATAGATTATATATTGTTTGTCAAATCTGATGGAAAGGTTCATGCAAATCCTAATGAAGTTAAGGCTTATAAGTACGTCAGTGCCGAGGAATTGAAAGAAATGTTCAAATGCAAGGATCTTAAGTTTACACCTTGGTTTAAACTTATTTGTGAATCTTATCTCTTTGATTGGTGGAAGCATATTAACGAATTAGATGATTGTACTTCAACAACTATTAATAGGATGCTATGATGTATCTGGTTGATTGGATGTTTCCTTTTAAGATGTTAACATATTTATTTCTTTTTTAAGTTTTATTTTGCTTCAATCTACTTTAGATTATTGCATTTATAAATGCTTTTTTCTGTCAACTTTTCTGTATCAAATATATCACAAAGGGATTAAATGAACAAAACAACTCGGGTTGTATAGAATTTGATACCATGACGTGTGTAATATCATACACTTTAGAGAGTCATCGAGATGATTTCTGCTTCGTGGATAGCTTTTTAGTGTACTTCCCTTCTAAATCACGCTATTAATTTTTTTTTTGGGGAAGTATCTGTATTTTTCCAAATACTTAAGTTTATAATAATGATATATATATATATATATAATATATATATTGTTGTGACTAAAAGTTGAATCGTACCACCATGCTCATTTGGCTTGGAAAATATTCGGCTTAATTGACCCCTGTGTCGAAATAACGTTTTAACTATTTAAATTTTACTTTACAATCGAATATAACACAAAAATATTCCCAATTAACACTGAATTTCATTTTTGCATATTTGGAAGATGAATAACTTAAATTTGCGGTTACTAAATGTAATAGCACTAATTTATTTTTTTGTCGAAAGTGTGATATTGAGTACTTTATGAAGCTTTCACTAACTTATTGTGCGTTTTCGGAACTAAAGAAAGGAAGGAGATAAAAAGAAAAAGAGTTAAAGAAGAACGTCTAAAAGAGAAAGGTAAAAGATGAAAGGCATATGTATAAATACCTACATGTGTAAATACCTTTGGTCCTTATGAGTTTTAGGCATAAAGCAAGGCTGGGCATCTTAATAGACGCGACTATTGCCAGAAATTTTACAAGTATTGGGATAGGAGTCTGAGTGTAATAGTGGCGCTTTAATTCCTTTACCATAGATACTATCAACTAGTTAACTAGATATTTGAATTGCTGAAGAAGGAAAATAGGTGAAGTAAAAATTATAAGGAAGGAGAAATTTGATATATATAAATACTTATCATTGTGTTGAGTGATTCTCTTTTAAACAACTGGCAACAAATGCTTTTACGAAGGACAAATTTCTTTAATATCTTACTTCTAATCTCTTTCAGTGTTCCATTTTATCTTTTCAACTTTTTCCCCCCTCCTCTGTAAGCACTTAATTAATTAATAATACTTGTTGTAACGGATTAATACCACACTGAGGTTAATCAAAAATATTACTGTGCATGTAAAATGCAATAAAAATCAGTGTTATATGAGATATTGATTTTGAAAAGAATATAATTTTTCTATTTGAGCAATATTTCATGGCATATTGCCCAGATTAAATTCATGGATTGATCGAACGCAGCTGCACTGCCAATTATTTAGTTACTGAATGCATGTAATATAGCCAAATATATGTTGATATATATAAATATATATGTTCTAAAACTCAACGAACTTAAGATAATGTAACGGCCAGAGTACGTAGTAATTTTCGGGTTAAAAATGTCTTTCAAACAAAATTCAAATCCTTTTTTTACATTTATACATTTCTTATGAACAATCTAGTTATATGATTTATTACATTATTTGTACGTCTCTCAAATTGGTAGGGATCATTCTGAAAAAATATATTTTAGAAAGTACGAAAATGTGGGAAATTTGAGTTGTTGCTTGTAAGCAGCCATCAGTAAAAAAAAGTATTTTGCGCATAATTTTAATAGTTTTGAACGAAAGAAATACAGCATGATATGATAGCGGCTGGCTAGAGATAATTTTATTTTCGACGGTAGTACTTGGCTAATCTTTTCGCTATCTTTTAGGTGAACGATGGCTTCAATTTTTTTTTTATTGTTCCGATTTCTTGGTAGACATTGATAAGAGTAAAAATTACTGCATTAGGAATGGCGAAATATTTATTTCTCGGGGCTTGCGGCTTTCTAAAAATCCGGCTGCGTCAATCAAAATCTCTGTAAATTTATTTATTGCTTTTGACAGATATTATTATACGATAGCGCAGGTTAATGATAACAAGACATTTAATATCAAATACATACAACTTTTTGTACGTTTTCGTATATTTTATTACATGTGCGATAGCAAAATAAATTGCTTACTTATCTTGTCGGAAGCTGAAATTAGACAGATATTTAAACGAAATATTTAAATATAAATATTGCTCAAAATTGTAATGAGTATATCGGGTGGAGTTTTCGACTGGATAGTCAAATTGAAGCACGGCTATATTTTACGTCATCAAACATACTGCCAAAGGCAACTTTTTTCTAAAGATGAGCATGGATATGAAAGCAGACCCGGAGAAAGATCCAAAAAAGGGCCAATATGAAGTTAATATCACACCAGTTTCAGATGTGGCTTCTCAGGGAACAAGCATGGATGCTTCTCATGAAAAATTAAGTGCATGGACAAGATTCAAAGATTCATTTAAACCAGCCGTTGTTGAGGACATCGATCAAAATTTGGAAGGTGCCCAGAAGAGCAACGTGCGGTCTGCAAAGGCTCCTTTGAGACGAAAACTCAAAAACCGTCACTTACAGATGATTGCAATTGGAGGCTCAATTGGTACTGGCTTATTTGTTGGCTCCGGAAGTGCTTTACACAAGGGTGGCCCTGCCGCTTTGTTAATAGACTGGATCCTTACCGGTGTCTCTATGTACTGCACCATACAGGCTCTCGGGGAACTAGCAGTCGCCTTTCCTATAAGTGGTGCATTTGTTCATTATAATACACGTTTTATATCACCAATGTGGGGATTTTGTATAGCATGGAATTATGCGTTTGGATGGTGCATTACTCTTCCGTTGGAATTGGTGGCTGCTTCATTAACCATAGATTTTTGGAATACAACCGTAAATTCTGCCGCATGGGTGGCAATTTTTTACGTGGCGATATCAGTCATCAACATGTTTGGTGTCAGGGGTTATGGTGAAGCCGAATTTGTTTTCTCATTTTGCAAGGTTATTACTATTATAGGATTTATCATCTTAGGTATTATATTGGACTGCGGTGGTGGACCAGTGAAAGGTTATATCGGGGGTAAATATTGGAGTAATCCAGGTGCATTTGCAAATGGGTTCAAGGGTGTTTGTTCGGTGTTTGTCACAGCTGCATTTTCGTTCGGTGGTACTGAGCTATGCGGTTTGGCCGCTGCTGAAACAGCAAACCCAAGAAAATCACTTCCCGCTGCCACAAAACAGGTCTTCTGGAGAATTACACTCTTTTATGTCATTTCATTGACACTTGTCGGCCTTCTTGTTCCTTATAACGATTCCCAATTGCTAAATAAGTCTTCCTCAGCTGATGCAAAAGCATCACCATTTGTGATTGCGCTTAAGAATCATGGTATTAAGGGATTGCCATCAGTTATGAATGCTGTCATTATGATTGCTGTTCTCTCAGTTGGTAATTCTGGTGTATTTGGCTGCTCAAGATGTTTAGCTTCTCTTGCTGAAATGGGAATGGCTCCAAAATGTTTTGGCTATATTGATAGAATGGGAAGGCCATTAGTTGGAATTGGTATAGCATTATTCTTTGGGTTGCTCTGCTTCTTAGCTGCATGCCCTAACGAATCTATGGTGTTTACATGGTTAATGTCTCTTGCCGGTTTATCATCGGTCTTTACTTGGGGCTCAATTTGTGTTTGTCATTTAAGATTCAGAGCTGCTTTGAAAGCTCAAGGCAGAGATACGAGTGAGTTGGAGTATACCTCTCAGAGTGGAATTGTGGGATCCTGGTTTGGTCTCGCTTTGAATATCATCATTTTAGTTGCTCAAATATACGTTGCACTATTTCCTATCGGTGGAAATCCAAGTGCGGAAGAATTCTTCGAAGACTGTATGACAATACCGGTTTTAATCATATTTATAATATTCTATTTGATATGGAAAAGGGATACACATATTTTGGTCCCTGTGGACTCAATTGACCTTGATACAGGTAGAAGAGTTGTGGATATTGATTTAGTTAAGCAGGAAGTTGCCGAGGAAAAGGCATACATCAAAAGTAAGCCGATTTATTACCGGATATACAAATTCTGGTGTTGATAAGATAATTGGGGATCAGTATAAGTTTTTTTCTTAAATTCATTGGCAATAAATATGTGTCTGTTATGTTAATATGGTAGTTAAGTATTCAGTCAGTACTTTATTTAGTAATAACGTAATTCAAGGAAATCAAGTTGAACAGATGTTGTCTTATGTACATATGCTAATACAAATTCGTACAGTTTTTCTTTTAAATTAATTACACATACTTGGTTTCTTTACCTGTATTATTCTCTAGATATTTTCATATTGAATTAACTTTAACTGTTAAACCACAATTTAAAGCAATATTATAAGGTAATTAGGCGTCTCTAATATACGAAAAGAAGAATACGTGTAATAGATGCGTCGACAGTCGCGTCTACATAAGCTGCTCTGCCTTGTTTATGTAGAAGAAAATCTCTCTCATAAGGATTAAATGTATCTATTTAAGCATGTGTATTTCCCCTTTTCATCCCGTTCATTTTACCTTTTTACTTAGTTCTTTTTACTTTTATACTTTTCCTTTTTTTAGCCTTAAAAACACTCAATACTAGTTATAACAAAAATTTCATAAATCAATCGACGTCACACTTAAACCAATTTACTAAAATATTACAATACGTATAAAAGAAAAATAAAAAGAAAGCAATCAGAAGTTAAGAGAATAATTGCCTACCCGCAACTTTCTATAATAATGGACAAGAAGGTGGAGCTGACGTATTTTTTGAATCAATTATCGTTAAATCTGTTAAAAAGTTATTAAAAGTGCAATCATGGGAGATTTGGTGTGTCAAATATAAACAACACTGAGGTGCAATAAAATAGAATGTGATTGCATCCTATTTTTAAAAGGTATCAATATATTCCGAAAAAGTATATAAGCAGAAGGGATACTGGATATAAAATTGGGACATTGAACAATCATATATACGTTGTTGGTATATGCACCAATTAACTTAGATCCCAACAAATAAATCAAAAGAATTGGTACATAGATACCAGCCATAGAGAATGGTAATATCAAAATAACGTCACAGAAGGGAGACAAATAGTCTGTTGAATGAAATATAAGAATTTTCGCAGAGGTTTAAGAGATTTCCGTGGGCTGATTTTGCGAAGTATTGGATGGTAGGTTTCAAAAATAGTTCAACGTCCCACTCTTTATTCCTTGAAACAAATAATTGTTGAGATATTAGATTACGTAATGGCGACACGATGCATTTTAAGCAAGTAAATGGCATATGTAGGTAAAAGAGAAATAACAGCAATTGAAAAGAAAACAAGTAGCAGAAAAATGTAAATATGGAAACTATAGAAGAAAGAAACAAACTATTTGATTATGAAATTAACTCATTAATCCTTGAGGTTAGGTCGATTATCGAAGGACAAAAGTATCGATGGATACTATGCTCTACGGACAATACACATCGATATCTATTTTGGTTACGTAATCACACGATAAATTTGAATCATAAAATTTATAGGCCGCATGAATATCAGGATGACGACGCGTCGTCTATCATGAATCCAATTTTTTTTTTTTTACTGAGACACCGAAGACGAAAGTTATCCGGTAACGAGCTGAGATACGATAGTGAAGTGTAAGAAGGTGCGCTGATTTCTTGTGTTTGGAAAAGGTTTCAAGACATTTATTTCACTTTGCCTGTATTATAGAGGTGCCCTTTTTATACAACAGGCTATTATTAAATGACAGTGAGCACGTTTAATTTTCATCTTCTGCGTATTTGCATAGCTCAACTATTAAAAGCACATGGCTTTGACAAAACAAACAACAGGGCGCTTGACGTGGTGACCGACCTTTTTATTCGTTACCTTAGACTTCTCACTCTTACAGTAATAAAATACACTGATTTACGAAATGATGAAGAGTCGGTAATACAAGATTTTGGGAATGCATTTCGTGAGCTTCGAATTATATCTCCGGCCAATATTATAGATCCGTATGATATTGGAGGATTAACATCGAGAGGTATAACAAATTTTGAGAACTGGTTTATGAGTGAAATGCAGAATAGAATAAGGGATACAGCTAGACCAAACATAGATCTCATCAATGAAATCATAAAAACGAAAAAGATGAAAGATGTTAATACAAAAATGAGCACATTAACAGCTGCTTTGGACCAGCAGACTCAACAGGCTCAACGCCAGAATCCGACACTTCCTTATCAATATCAGAGTATGGGTAGAATTGGACAGACCGGTAACAAGGTCATTTCGGAAAACCAAAGAAAGTTCAACAAAGATGGTAGGACTGATTATAATGGATCTGACGATTTAACAGTCGATGATGACTGGATCAAATTTGTTATTCGTCAACAATTGAATCAACATCCTGATGTCAAATTTAAGGGTACAATATTAATAAATAATCTGCCACAGGATAAGAAGATGCTGCGCAAGCGCAAAATTCATCCCAATGTAACTGTTTCCGGTCCAGCTCCTAAAAGATTGGAATCGGTCCTACCATACAAGCAGAGAGCTGACAATGACAGGCTTTTACAGGAGATTGAGAATGATGATGATGAACAAATTTCTAAATACAAACAAAAGAGAAATGATTATTTTCCTCAGGTACAGTTGGCTAGCGATGAGAATGATACAGATCACACAGAAAATCATAGTTTGAACATATTTCAAAGTGCAAATTAATTCTCTGTAAAATGTTTAATATGTATTCTAATGAAAGTAAAAAGCATGAGTATTTAAAAATCAGGAAGCATTGTATATTACCTGTTTACAACTGGGGTACCTGAATGCATGCGTAAAGCAAATCAATTAAATGCTTAGTTAGTTCATCAGAGCTTCTTTCTAGCCTTAAATTTAGGCTTCCGCTTATTAACTCTTCCTGTCTTTACTTTATTATGAATCGCCCTTTTCGGTGCTGCATTATCATTCGCAATATCATCGTCCCAATTTATACCATCTTCTTTTCTCTGCCTTTTTTTATATTTGAGCTTATTACCCCGAGTTCTGATAGGTGCTTGCTTAATTGCTTCAACGTACGCATCAATAGAATTTTTAGAGCTTAAACCCGCATCATCATTCACATTGAAGACAAGCTTTCCATTTTGAGTCTGAATATTGTGTGATTTTTTGCTAAAGCTTTTAGGTTTCGTTGATGAAATGTGTGACAATGCTTGTTTGTCCAAAAGATCTAATGGCATTTCTTTGGATTCGGATATAAACTGTTCTGTGTTGCCATTCTTGAATGACGTATCCTCTGTCTCGACATTATTGTCATCAAACTCATCATCAGTGTCGCCGTACAAGGCTTCATCATATCCAGACATGAAGTTTTGTCTCTGATTTGCACCGGACTCAATCTCATTCTCATTATTTTCATTTGAGGAATCTGCCTTTTTTCTTTTGGCCCTCGCATTTGTCTTCCTGATATTGGTGATTAACTTCTTATCTTCTTCAGGAATACATTCAGTAATATAGTCAATTCCATACTTGCGAACAAGTCTTTCAATAAGATGCTTAATCTTGGATCTAAAATGTCCTTTCTGCTCGTGGTTTACATTCATAACATTCGTTAAAAGACCCTTCAATGTTGGCTTAACATAGTGACTTGGTAAGGTAAGTGTTGCAACTTTAACAAATCCTAATGTAGATTTAATTATTTCCCTGTTTTTCGATGTCAAGAACAATTCAACCGTTGACGTCAATTCCATCAGGAGTTCAATTGGAAGGTCAGAATAAAATTCATAAAGTATTCTTGATAAGGCGGTAACAGTAGCACTGATCATGTGTGGTGTTCCACCGGCTAAACCCGCCGAGCACATCACAAAAAATTCTTTTAAAGATGCTTCTGAATCAAGTATCTCGGGATCTAAAGTGGAATTCTTAATTATCGAGCCCTCATGATCCTTCATTTTTTGACCCATTAGAACAAGAATATCATAAGAAGATTCCCTTGCTTTTTCATTGGCATTTTTTGTTCCAAGAATAACTTCGGAAATCACTGCAGGAATAAAATAGAGACAAGATGAAGGTAGGATAGTTAGAACAGCACCTATACAATTCAACCTAGCACTTTTAACAGGTGTTAAAGTATGTTCGGAAGCATTTTTCAAAACAAGAAGAATATCTGGTAGAACCTCCAACGCAGATTTTTGTCCAGATGGTAAAGTGAGCAACCTTTCCAACATTCTATAGGCCCTTTTCTGCACCGGTATATTTTTAACATTAACAGTTTGGTTAAATATGGCCAATATAGCATTCTGACTAGAAGTAGGAATGAACTTTACCATCTCAATGAGAATATCCATCATGGTAACTGAGACAGATGGAATACTTCCAGCTTCATCATCTTTGCTGTTGTTCGACTCCGCCGGTTTTTCTTCATCTAAAGAACGTTTAAGTAAAGTACAAACATTATTGAATGCAGCAACAATATCATCCGAGCTCGATATTTGAAGATAAACATCAATGGTCTCCAATACGTAACCTCTTTGTTCAGATGGTGTTTCAGAAAATACATTAAACAAAACAGAAAGAATATTGGACGACTTGGTCTTGGTGAGATATTCCACTGCCTTTTTAGCCTCCTTTATAGGGAATATCTGGTTAAGGAGAGGATTTGCCACTGTTTCATTGATATAGGTTAAGTTACTTTCAACCAAAATTCTCAACGCGTGGCAAATTATGGGTCTCAATGTAGTTTTCTTATAAAGAAGCTGTGATAAGTTTGCTGCAAACTCATCAGAAAAGCTTTCAGTTGTATCTTGTGGTAGGTCACAAAATGCTGGAAGTATTGACCATAACTGATTAATGATTGTAGCAAATATTTTTGAGTTCATCGATGTATGCTTGCCATTTTTAATAAGTCCATCAAAATAATCAACATATGGAAGGACTTCATTAATATAAAATCCTAAATGCGAACACTTAACATTATCCCTTAAAATTGGAAGAAGCCAAGCTCTTCCAACGGCACTCGAATTATCAAGATTCAAAGGCAAACATCTTAAAACAGCTTCCGGGCCAATAGAAGAAATTGCCGCTGCAATAACTCGCTCGGAAACGTCATTTAAATCAAAACCTTCTTTCTCATCTGATCGCCATCCACCAATAAGTTTTAACTGATCGTCGAATGAATTAGTTGCTCGAAACTTTAAAGAAGTAAAAAGAGCTTCCATAATTTCGGCAACTTCTTTTGCACAGTGCCGAAACTTCACCGATAAAAAGTCATTAGTAATTTGTGAGAGATTGTCTATAACTCTTTCAACGTCCTCATAAGTTTCCCGATCATTTGCGGGTGGAGCAAGAAGAATAGCAGGATCGATGCCATCAGAACAAATTGCCACAAGACATTGGGCAGCACTGACATAAACATCCTTAGATTGACTTTCTAAATATGAACCAATAATTTTAAAAAGATGAGGAAACCTCATAAAACAATTAGTAGAGCTGACATCATGTGAGTAAGTAGTAACACCTTTAGCAATGACAGCAAGCCATACTGGCGCTAAATGAGTATCGTTATATGACGGTTTCAAACCCAACAAAACATCTAGGACCTCATTAAATCTTGCCTCATCAATTTCACCATTTATGGACGTGAATAGAGAGTCAAATACTTCAAAGGCTGAGGACACCATAAACTCATCAGCAGATCTACACAATTGAAGAAGAATATCACATAGCCGCTTCACTTGGTTTGATGGCCAAGCATTCGCGGTTGCAATGCTTGAAATGAGCTGCAAACTATGAACCACATCAGCATTTTTCTCTTTGGAAAAACTTCGTGTACTATCTTTATCATGCATAACAGCAGTTAAATTTTCCAGAGCAAATTCGGCAGCAGAACGAGAGGCAGGATGATCTTTTCCGGATCCAGTTGGAACGTCCATAAGAATGCTATGAACGGCCTCCTGGGCTGCTTTCCTAACCTTTGGTCTATGATCTGATGCCAGTTCGAGCAATCCCTTAAAGCCTCTATTTGGGGAGATTTTATAATTATGAACATTGTTCCATGCACCCCGATCCTGAGCAGCTAAAAGACTCTCCAAAAAGTGTATGCCGGATCTGACTAGTGGAGCCTTTGCCCTGTCATCAGTAAGTACTGGAGCGACTTTAGCTAATAATTCTGCAAAATGTGGTCTCAAAAGAACCTTAGGGGTAAATGGTGACACCATGCTTAAAAAGTAAAGAGCACCAGTAGCTAGTTCATAATCTTTCACCTCATCGTTTTCACAACATTGATCCAATAAACTTATAAAGGAAATAAAGTATGCAGTAGGAGTTGCTTCTTGATGTTGCTGATCCAAGTTTTCCTCGATGGTCTGCAATATTAATGCCAATTGCTGTTGATTCGGAAGTTTGGAATTAATTTGCGACCTTATCTTGTCTAGTTTTTTCTGAAGCTCCAAGCCTTCATCATCTTCTGGAGAAACTGAGCTCATTCTTACTAAAAGATGTGCAAATAGTCTGGCCTATCAAGTGTTGCAAGTGATTCATAAAAAGCCAAATATAAGTAAGTACTGCTTGAATCTTGGATAAACGTGAAAATTTTTCCCAAAAAAACTTTTTGGCTCCCTTTTCCTATAAAGGGAAAAGTCGCTCTGAAGATGAATGAATTCAATGAATTACAGAAGAAAGGTAGAAAAGTTCGTAAGTGGGAGGACTAACTATGCTATAATTCCGATGAAGAAAAAAAGCCTAAAGAACCCTTTATTTGGTTTGATTAATTAATACATGAGGTTTAATACTGAACAATAGATATATATATATATAGGATAAGAAGGATCGCTAGGCGGACAAATGCTTCACTCATAATCATTTATAATTGTTTCCAGGCATTCTTTGTCAGTTCTTTGTATTTTATTCCATATTGGATATCAAAAGTGAACTTGATATCTCGACCAAGCCAAGCGAACATACAGAGTACGTTCAAAAGCATGGAAAATAATATATATATATTTTTTTGGGGCATTCGGTGGAGAACTCATGGGTTGAATATATAAAACAACTAGATTAGAAGCTTCATTTTTTTTTAGAAATTAAATTAATAAGCTCTATTCTATTTACTCCTATAAATGATGATTAAACACTTTAAGGTCCGAATAGTTTTCATTGATATAGAAGGCAGACACAGGATACATTTATTAGTACGACTTTCGACGCGTCGCAAGTATGTATTGTATGAATTTATTGAGGTTTTTCTCGTAAAGTGGTAGAAACAAAATTTGAATACGTAGGTGATCACCTACCTACATCTTGTATGTGCTAGAATTATATTATTCTTGAACACTAGTATATCGGAACTCGGAAAAGAAAATGAAGGGTCTAGTTCGCATTAGACTTGCTCGAATGGGTAGAGTCCACCAGCCGATTTATAACATTGTTGTCACAAATAAACGTACGAAGAGAGATGGGAAGCCAATAGAAATTATTGGAACGTATAATCCTGTGCCAACACCACTTACTGCAAAACAGAAGGTGCAAGGATATGTTCCTACGAAAGATGTTGCACTTGACTTTACCCGGGCTAAATATTGGTTGGGTGTGGGAGCGCAGCCTACTGAAACAATAGCTAAGCTTTTTAAGAAGGCAGGTATCCTTTATCCTGAATGGCCACTACCAAGCAAAGTTGCCAGGATTAGAAAGACTCAGATCATGTCGATTGAGGGGAGGAAATTCACCTAATTTTTAGTTCGATTTCTATTTAATATTTTGTATATAGTTATAATGTGAAAACACATAAAGTGGAATAGGATTTAATTTAGACTTGAGTATACACGAGAAGATATTATTTCAAAAGCCATGCTCGTTTATTCCAAAACTCTTCTTTGATTATGTCACAGTGTAATTCGTTAATGGTCACCTTTCTCAATTTTCCCCTGAGCCGTTCCACTTGTCTTTTACTCAGGTTGACATCACTATTCGGTACAAGGTCCAATGTATCTCCAACATCACGTATAAAAACTGTTCCCTTTTTATACATTTCTGGCTCATCATTGTAATTGATTCCAAATTCTTTGAATAGCAATTCATTCTTATCCGATGATACAGTTCCCATTAATTTATTTTCTGCTTCTTGAGGACTCAAATGCCCTTTGATAACTAAATTCCAAAAGCTCGTATTATAAAGATTGTTGATATGACAATCAACTTGTCTCCACCTGAAGTAATCCTTCACTATAGAATCACTTGGATACACCACTGCCCGAGCATCGAATGTTGGTAATCTTTCTACAGATAGAGGTTTATTAGGAAACACTATATTCCAGTAGTATTGATAATAAGCACTGAAACCAGAACTAAACGCTGTTATCAGTTTAAACTCTCTTCTCTCAAAAAGATCGCAATTCTTTCTCAACAAAAACGAATATTCGTCCGAATCACCGTACGCCATCATGACATCTGGAATACTTTTCATTAATGCTTGTGCCGACAAATTCATAACCTTTAAAGCATTTGGATCATTTGGTTTTTGAAATTCGTAAGCAGATGAAAATTTGTGAAACCCTCTTCCGTCAATTCTAATAATAATATGCGTTTGAGGTAAAAGAATGTTCTCTCTTTCAAATGTTCGTACATATTCAAAACGAGAGTTCGCCATAATGAGAGCTTTACCTGGTTCATAATATATATAGTATTACAATGAAAACATAAGACGCATTAAACCTGATCAAATTTATCGAAGCAATAGGATAATTCCATTATGATAAAAATAAATTTTTATTTTGAGACATCTAGCGGAATCTGCAAACCAAACAAAAAATTTGATGTTGTTATCATTGATCAGTTTGTCTGTACCTTCTTAGCTTAAAGATACCAATGAAAGCACAACAATATGAGAAAATATTGCGACAATAAGCATAATGGCTACAAACATCTCAAGAATACGGGGTTACTACTACGACAAAAGGAGAAAGAGGTATTTTAGAATTATTGAAACAAACGATACCGACAGTTGTAATGATCAATATTCTCGCAACACTCTTCGGGAGAAACAAAAAGTAAGCATCAAGGAGAAGCATGCGGAAATGAAGAAAAATGCCATATACAGAAGTAATCAAATTGCTGAGGCAAAAAGAAAGCAGGTACTGTCCATGAAACGGGAGATTATTATCACAGATGTGAATGGCTTGTGTAGATATCTTTTGATGGATCCACGTGCACCTTCAAGAGAAGACATATCAACATTTATGAAATATAAGGATTTCGCAGGATTTGCTCCGTCCAGTTATTTACTAGCATTCCAGCAGAAGATATTTCTTCAAAAGATGCACTCACATTACTTGACCTTACCAATTCGAGGTACCCAGAAATTAATGGGATTTTACATGACTAATAATTGTCTCTTTAGTCTTAGTGATGCGCTTCCAGACTTATTTTTTGAGAAATTAAATACCCCCTTAACCACTCAGATACGACACAAATTAATTAATAGCAGGAGATGTGCTGTCCAGAATGTTAATATAGGAACTATTAGAGGAGATCATCACAATGAATTAGGGTGTATTCGTCCGAGCTTAATTGAAAATAACCTTCAATTTCTTGAGGTAGAATTGGAACATGTAAATGACTCAATTTCCTTGCTACAAACTCTTGGATTAAATATAATTAGAATTATATTTGATAGGACACGAGGCCCGTTAGTCGTTTACCATAAACTGGCCACAAAAGAGTATTATGCTGCTCATATACCTAATTTTGATATACCGAAGACAGAAAGCTTAGTCCTTTTTCAAGAAAGCTTCAACAGAATTTTTCCCTTTTATTTTGAAGGAGAAAGTTTGATTGCATATAGTACTGAAAGAAATGGCACATATTTCTTACAGCTTAGAGGCGATACAGATGACTTCAGACACATATTAATAGAAATTGATTCATCACCAGTTGCATTGTGTCAATCCAAAGATTATACATATGTCGCATTTCAAGATGGAAGGGTTAATATTTATAGAACAGAGGGTATTGTAAAAAACTACTTGTTTACTCTTTGCACCATCGAGACAAATACGGCGATTTGCCAGATGGAAATTATTTCAAATGCAGGAAATTCCTATTTGTTGGTGAGTGGGCTCAACTCTTTTCTAACATTGTATAAAATCGACGTTTCTCAAAGATCTGTTTCCGTTACGAAATTTGTTACTTATTCCGGGTACTCAAACACTTTCGATTATTCTAGGAACTTCAAAATGATAGAGGATTCACCATTTTTTATCATAAGTTCAAGACCCTCAACTGCGGAAAAGCCAATTCTACTTCTTTATTATTTATTCCTTGGTCAACCTCTTCATTGGATAAATCCGAGTATTAACAAACCCGAATGTATGAATATAAGTATGAACTTGAGTTTTGACTTTATTCAAGGAAATCTTTTCGTTTTAAATTCTGAAGAACACGCTTTGCAAATTTATGGATAGAGAGATACTTCAGGATTTTATTACTTCCGGTTGGAACACCGCCAAATAGGTTTTGGAAACATTACTTATAACATTAAAGCTTTTTGGGGGTTTGTTCAATCCATGACATATACTCTATTTTGTAATTGAATATAAATTAGAACTTTTATTAGGCGCTGGCTGCTGTCTATTATTATCTCTATTATTTTACCGTGGGCAGAGGATCATCAATGCTTAAAAAAATATGTAGGTCACCCACCCAGTTTTCCATTAGTTTGCGAACTATGAAATAGTTATTAAGTACAGTGGGACAATTGAATACAAGTAACTTTAATAAAAAATATATATATCGCTATATGTCACTGTTCTTTAAAGTTTCTTTCAGGGTAGATGCAGGAATACCGTAGTGCTTTTATCGTTAGTATTTCGCACATCTACTTAAAATTCAATATACTCCATTGTACTAAATTTATTTTCTTTTTTCGGCCTCCAATCCTAAAAATTTTCAGGTAAAAAATTGGTAAAAAATTTTATCGTATTCATAAAAATATAGAAGATGTTTTCATTTCAGCGCCATAGAGAACCAATTTGGACGTACTGTTGACTTTCCGAAGGGTATACGCTAAGACTCTCTGGGGTAATTATTACAAGAATATATTTGAAATGGAGAGAGCCAAGTTCAGAACTCTGGAACAAGTTCAGAGATTTCAGAATCCTCCCAAGGATAAGACAGCATATCCTCTTTTACATGAAGCTGTTAGCCAACACATCGGCTCTTTCAATGCTTTAACTGAAGGGACTGATGGTGGATTGCTTAATATGGGTGTAAAGGATATTGGATCCAAAACCATTTTTGATTCCAATGATCAGAAGAGACTGGGAAATAAATTAAAAATTAGAGTGGATTCCGTGCAAATTTCCAAACCTATGGTTCCAACTACAGATAAAATATCGTTAGTTAGAACAGTTTATCCATCTGAATGTCGAGAGAGACTGTCATCATACCGTGGAAGACTTTTACTTAAAGTGACATGGAATGTAAATGATGGGGAGGAAACAAGTGAAGTTAGGGATGCGGGACTCTTGCCAGTGATGGTCCAATCTAATAGATGTAATCTTGAGGGTATGTCTCCGGAAGAATTAGTAGAGCACAGAGAGGAAAGTGATGAATTTGGTGGTTACTTTATTGTCAATGGTATAGAGAAAATCATCAGAATGTTAATTGTGCCGCGGAGAAACTATCCAATGGCTATTGTCCGTTCTTCATTCTCAAACAGAGGGGCATCATATTCTTCATATGGTGTTCAAATAAGATGTGTCAGGCCAGATCAAACTGCATTGACTAATGTGCTTCATTACTTGAATGATGGTAATGTTACCTTCAGATTCTCTTGGAGAAAAAATGAATATTTGGTTCCAGTTGTGATGATATTGCGTGCTTTGATCGAGAGCAACGACCGTGAAATTTTCGATGGTATTGTCGGTTCAGATGTTGAAAACTCATTTCTGACCGATAGATTGGAATTGCTTTTGAGAACATATAAGCATTACAAGTTGAATTCAAAGAAGGAAGCTCTTGCATATATCGGTAACAAATTCCGTGTTGTTTTTGCTGCAACTCCGGATCGTACTGATGTCGATGTTGGGGAGGAAGTTCTTCGTAGAATTGTTTTGGTCCATCTTTCCGATAACAGAGACAAATTCAGAATGCTTCTCTTTATGGTCCGCAAGCTTTATGCTCTTGTCGCCGGGGACTGTACTCCTGAGAATCCTGACTCAACGCAAAACCATGAAATTCTTTTGGGTGGTTTCTTGTATGGCATGATAATAAAGGAAAAGATTGATGAGTATTTACAAAGCATAAGAACACAGATTCAAGTTGATATTAATCGCGGAGTTGCTGTGAACTTCAAAGATCCTCGTTATATGCATCGTGTTCTCATGAGGGTTAATGAGAACATTGGTCAGAAATTACAGTACTTTCTCTCTACAGGTAACTTGGTTTCACAAAGTGGGTTGGATTTGCAACAAGTTAGCGGATATACAGTTGTGGCCGAAAAGATCAACTTTCATCGTTTTTTGGCTCATTTCCGTATGGTTCATCGCGGTGCCTTTTTTGCTTCGTTGAAGACTACTACTGTTCGTAAATTACTTCCAGAATCTTGGGGATTTTTGTGTCCGGTGCATACTCCAGATGGTGCTCCTTGTGGATTGTTAAATCATTTAGCCTATAAATGTCAGGTGACTACAGAACAATTGGATACGTCTGCCATTCCAGAAGCTGTTTATAAATTAGGAGTATCCCCAACTTTATCTGCGGCTGCTATTTCTGGACCTAATGTTTGCTGCGTTCAACTAGATGGTCGTATTATTGGATGGTGTTCGCATAAGCAGGGAAAGTATGTCGCTGATACTTTGAGATTTTGGAAAGTTGAATCTTCAGAGCATGGAATACCATTAGAATTGGAGATTGGTTATGTTCCTGAATCTCAGAACGGGCAATATCCTGGTTTATATCTTTTTGGCGGCCGTTCGAGAATGATCAGACCGGTTAAATACCTTCCTCTGAACAAAAAAGATATTGTTGGGCCATTTGAACAAGTTTACATGAACATTGCCGTGGAACCTAATGAAATCGAAAAGAATGTTCATACTCATGTCGAATTTTCTCCTACTTATATTTTATCCACTTTGGCAAATTTGACCCCATTTTCTGACTTCAATCAATCACCGAGAAATATGTACCAGTGTCAGATGGGAAAGCAGACTATGGGTACGCCTGGTGTCGCTCTTTGTCATCGTTCCGATAATAAATTGTATCGTTTGCAATGCGGTGAATCGCCAATAGTGAAGGCCGGACTTTATGATGATTTTGGTATGGATAATTTCCCCAATGGTACAAATGCAGTGGTTGCTGTTATTGCATACACTGGTTATGATATGGATGATGCGATGATCTTAAACAAATCAACTGAAGAAAGAGGCTTTGCTTATGGTTCAATGTACAAAACAGAGAAAATTGATTTGGGAATGGATCGTAGAAGGGGGGATCCAATCACTCAACACTTTGGATTTGGTGAGGATCACTGGCCCGAAGAATGGAGAGAGAGGTTAGATGAGGATGGAATGCCTTATATTGGTTCTTTTATCAAAGAAGGTGATCCCATTTGCGCCTTCTATGATGATGTTTTGGGCAGAACTAGGATTAAACACTTTAAGGGATCCGAGTCCGGCTTTATTGATGAAGTCAAATTATTAGGAGATGACAATGCAGCCAAAGAATGTCAGATTGCAACAATAAAATTTAGAATGCGTAGAGGTCCTATAATTGGTGATAAATTCTCATCTAGGCATGGACAAAAGGGTGTGTGCTCTAGAAAATGGCCACAAATTGATATGCCTTTTACCGAGTCAGGAATGCAACCGGATATTATTATTAATCCTCATGCCTTCCCTTCAAGAATGACCATTGGTATGTTGATTGAGTCTATGGCTGGAAAAGCGGGTGCTTTGCACGGAATTGCGCAAGACTCCACTCCATGGCAGTTCAGTGAAAACGATACACCATTAAAGTACTTTGGTGATCAGTTGAAGAGTGCGGGTTACAATTATTATGGTAATGAGCCAATGTACTCAGGTGTTACTGGTGAGGAACTTAGAGCGGACATTTATATTGGTGTAGTCTATTATCAGAGATTGCGTCATATGGTTAATGATAAGTTCCAGGTTAGATCTACTGGACCAGTTAATTCCCTCACGATGCAGCCAGTTAAAGGAAGAAAGAGACATGGTGGTATTAGAATTGGTGAAATGGAAAGGGATGCTTTAATTGGGCATGGTTCGGCATTCTTGCTACAAGATCGTTTGTTGAATTGCTCTGATTATACACAATGCTCTGTTTGTAAGGAGTGTGGTTCTATTCTCTCGACCCAAATGTCGGTTTCACGTATTGGAACGGCAGCCGGTATTAGATGCAGACGTTGTGCCAAGAAGGTTGATTCAACGACTGTCAGCAAAGATGACCTCGATGTGTGGGAAGACGGTCAGGGGAATAAGTATGTCGGCGGTGAGAATACAACTACGGTTGGTATTCCATTTGTGCTAAAATACTTAGACTCTGAGCTTAACGCCATGGGAATTCGGATGAAATACGGTATCACGCCACAATAATTATAGAACTTGAATACCTTTAAATATCATTTTTTTTTTAACTTCAAATGTAAAACGAAGCGCTTTTTTTTGCATTCTTTGGAGCACATGCCTATTCTATATGTAAAGAGGGCTTATAAATTAGTTCAATGCATCTTAAAAACGTCGCCGTTTTATTTTATAGCGGGTAAGATCTTATCTTTCGTAATATGATCACGGATAATTAGGCATAAGTACAGTATAATGATTTTAATTATCTCTTTTTTTTTGCTCTCGCATTTTCTTTAACCTTGAAACTACATTGATGGTTGGTAATGTCTGTTCTAAAGCATCGGTTTCACATTTATAACCGTGCTAAAATCATCACAACTAGTATTCTTTTTTCCCAAAAATTTTTAATCTGCATTTTGAACCAGAACACCCCAAAAAAATGAAATGTAAACAAACTTCATGTAAGTACCTAAGCAGTCCGTCTAGCATGTCAACCATCCAACAAATTTTTTGTCACCTTTCTTTTCTTTTGCAGTTGAATATTTTACACGGCTAAAAGGAGTATTTATACTTGAAACGAAGCCTTCTTTTGAAAAGATATTTTGGAACAAACATAAACGTCATATATCTTCTAAGAAGTGGAATAATTAAAAGTAGGTTAATTTTATGAGCCCTCCATATATGATCACTTCTGATGAATCATTACAAATCCCCCAATTCTCAGAGGGATATCGGTTAAGACCAATAGAACTTGCAGATTATAAGAGAGGAGCTCTTGATGTTTTAAAAAATCTTACTACAGTAGGAGACATCTCAAGAGAGGAGTTCTCAGAGTTGGTTAAAACGTGGCAACGTAACCCTGAAATATATCATACATATGTGATCATGAACCCACTGGACAAAGTTGTGGCAATAGGAAGTATTATTATTGAAGCAAAACTTATACACCATTGTGGAAAGGTCGGGCATATCGAAGATATAGCTGTGAATTCAAGTGAACAAGGAAAGCGACTAGGATTATCTTTGATTAGGTATCTTCTTGCATTAGGAAGGAAAAATGGTTGCTATAAAGTAATATTAGATTGCGATCCAGCTAATGAAGGTTTCTATTTGAAATGCGGTTTATCCAGGGCAGGGTATGAAATGGAATACAGATTCATATGAGAATAATTAATAATGTAACATAAATTGAAACTATAATACAAAAATATGATTTGCGAGATATCATCTACTTCAGGCTATTCAAAAGCCGGCAACATCCCTTGTAGAGACCTTCAACTTTAACTAAGCCATTCAAAGTCGATGTTAAGTCTAATATTTTATCTTTACCCTTGTCTTCTGTATACAAAACACAAGTAAGAAATGAATTGCAATCACCCACAAAGGATATATCACAATAATTTGGATGAACAGGGAAGTAAAAGCCATAATTGATTATCAACTCCTGTGTAGGCAATATGAAATCAAATGTTCTACTATTTTTCAACACCGAGTAGCCAAGAAGGCGTAGATTATCATTCTGATGTTCCTTGCTTACCATAGAGTTGATACGAATGGATTTGTGAAAATAGGAAACAAATAAATCTACCCATAGAGCAGTTCTTTCCCTGAAAAGATCAACGAACGAGTTCATTGAAAACATGAATAGGGAAATATCTGCTCGCTTTCGGCAGTATATGGCCAGTTCTGTGATTTCTTTACATTCGGAGTTCACAAAAATATTTTGACCCATGGTTATTTTCAAAGACCTGATTACTTCCCCACTATCAAATGTAAGATCCACCTTAAACTTAATTACCTGTGGGAATATCAACGTAAAAACAAGGGTGCAATAAGATGGAGACAGCTTCTTCAAGATCACATCACGTATAACCATTTTTGGATAGAACATCTTAACCAGCTCTAATCTTCGGTTAATATCTAATGACGGCAGATGTGAATAATTTTGTAGGAGTTGACAATGTTGTAAGTATGTATCTAGTTTGAAATTCCGAGTTCTTTCGGCTAGTTTTGGTTTCTTCAAGTTTTCTCGAAGTTCAGCTTTCAATCTCATGAGTTCTTCTTTTCTTAAACAAAGTTCCTTATATTCCTCTTCTTCGGAACTATCCCAATCATCATTTCCGAATTCATTGCTAGGCTGATTTTCGGCATCACTTTCCTTGCTAAGAACTGAATCTTGACCAAATACGGACATTTTCTTTTTTCCCAAAGGCTGGTTGAAATTATCAGTTGCATCAAATACATTCTCACCAAAATCATGAGTAAATCCTGAATTTTCAGAAAACTCATTATCAGTATTCGCAAGTGTCTTCGCTGACCTTGGGTCCTTCGCTGATAAATGATGTTCTTTGTCGTCAGGAGATTTCAGATTTTCATCCTTAGAAATTAGATGATCTTTTGATAGAGGATTATTGGATGGCTTTACTAAATCATGAGATATATCTTTCCATAGTATTGCAGCGTCATGCTCGTTTGTTTTTTTCGTAATGTCTTTTTCTTTGTTTTTACCGTGTGAGATAGGTTCCAGTTCCTTCTTGAATTCTTCATTCTCATGTTCCACATTCTGTTCTGAACCAGGAGCTTGCTTATCATCATTATTATGAAGATGCATTCGCCTCATGATGCTCACGGCTGATTTGTTTTTTTCGTCTACGTCATTTACATTGGACTGGAATAAAACACCTCCGTCTGTTTCAGTACTCCTTTGTTCCCTTGGATTAGGATCACTGTTTATGTTTCCTAAGCCTTTACCATTAATTGACATTTAAAAGAGTCTAAATATATATAACGATTAACCCCTGAAAAGTCAAAATGTATAACTAGACACAGATCAACTCGTGTTGTTTACACAGATATAAAACAGTGTGCATCTTTTCTCCTTTATTTTTTTCAATCCTTTCCCGGTTCTATCTGGCTATTTTTTTTTTTTTTGCACAAATCACAATTTATAAGATACGATTTTCTTCAAGAAAGAAATACTTCATTTTTCTTATTGCTTCTACTTACTCTCTCTAAAATTTATCATATTGAAGGCATATCTATATATTGGTATTGGTACCAGATAATATAAATGGTTTCTACACCGGAGTTAAAGAAATATTTAGGGAGGGAGCTTAGTCTCAGTTTGAATGGTAAGAGAATCGTCAGAGGTCGCTTAGTCGGTTACGATCTCTTTTTAAATCTAAACTTACAAGATTGCGTTCAACTAATACCATTGTCCAAAAAGAGGAGCCAAGATGATGTTCAGAAAATGGATGTGATAAAAATTGGTCAATGCGTTGTGAGGGGAAACTCGATAGAGAGCTTAGAAGTTGTTGGCTAAGATTTGACGAGAACGCTGAAATAAAGGCTGTGACGAGTCTTGTCACACTGCTTACGATGTATCTTTATTTATATTACGTCGAAGCAACATAAATTTAATGGGAAATTGTGTATAATAATATAAATTTAATAACTGCTAAAAATCAACCATGTAACTTTTTAACAGCTTCATCAATGAATGATGTGCTTTCTTTAAAATTTCTTAGCATCTGCTCGTGCTTCGTCTTTGTGTCATAGATCTTACTTAACTCCCGATGATTAATGGCATCGTTGATCCGAGAAAGCTCTTTGAAATAATGAACCTTGAATTCTCCAAAATCGCCAAAAGGATGCACGGATGAGATCTCCTTTATAGAAGCTTTTAAAAACATGTTAGGGTCAATCTGATGAATTTCCTTTATATTGCCTGTCTTCATTCTTCTGCATTGAAGCTGCTCCATCTTATAGTCCAACAAATCCTTAATAAAAAGAGCATAAACATTATTCCTATGCCTTTTTCCTGTTGCATTCTTAGATTGGGTGTTAATGGCCTTGATTTCACTGTTCAGGAATTTCTCCATCTCGACACGATCCAACCGTAAAGGTACTTGGAAAGTTCTCTTCTTTCTATGCCTTAAATCCCTTTCATATTCTTCTTCAATTTCCTTAAATTCCTGAGGTGATAAAGAACCTGCTTCTGGTGTTGTGGAAATTACCTCCAATTCCTGTCTTAATCTCAAATCCGCAGCTGATGTTCGATGACGTATTCTTCTTCTTTTGGACGTATTATCATCTGATTGATCCGCATCAAAGCTTGATGGTAAGTGAAACTCCCTTTGCGGTTCTACAACAGAGCTTGAGGACCTTTTATAATACCTAAATGTATTAGAAGCCGGAGAAAAGGAGGCGGGCGAAACTTGAGTTGCCTGATGTACAGAATTGGATGAATGATTTTGCGTATTGATACTGGAAGAGGTACTCGAGGATACTTCTGCATTTGGCACTGTAGTTTCATTTTTGGCCAGTGACTTGGGAAGGTGATTGGCAGTTCTTTCATTTTCAACAAATTCCAATCTCATTTTTTTCATTCGATTACCGAAGGCTATTTCACTTTTTGTATCCACATCATTTAGAAGAGGATCCTGAATAAGATTTTCGTCTACCTTGTGAAAATCCGGAACAAGAGCACGTATTCTGCTTAACACAAAGTTATCACCGTTAACAATCCCTTTTGCGATATCAAAATTAGCATCCATTGTGGCAAATTTCTCAATACCTTGAGACCTATTAAAAGGATTTTGGGACATTGCCTTAACATCACAGTTAGTTTCTTTGAAGAAATATATTAACCACAAAAATCTCTGAACCTTGTCTTCAGGATTCACTTCAGGTTTCAACCAGATATCATTGAAAAGCGATGTTGTATGCTCAAACTTTGACTGGCCATCATCAAATACTTGAACGCATCCAACCTGACTTTCAGCAGTTTTATATGTATCATAAACATTATTGCTTTTATTACAAACATCAATTGGAAAGAATGCTTGACAAATCTTCGCTTCATGAGCCGAGAGTAAAAATATCAAACTTATAATATTCAAATCAAACACATCATCCTTTGACGATCCAGAAATAAACTCTGAAAAGCCCCTTGGTATTTTGGTATTGAGATCATTAACAGATTTTAAAATCGACTTGATCCGGGGCGTGTCCTGAAGTTGTTTAACAGTAGACATTGTATATCCACTTCCTCCTCGAACATTCATCTGTTCTGGCCTTAAGAGTAAACCAGTAGGGTGTTGCGAAAAAAAAGATGAAGCATTCATTTTAGCATCACGGCCATCAGGATAAGTTTCCATAATTCTAAGTTTAGCATTGGATTTCTCCGTACGATAATATCTTTCAATAACAGGTAGATGACTTCCGACTTGCAGCGAAGGAATAGGATGATATGTCCTAAACTGTGATTTCATCTCATAATCAAAGTTAACAGTGGTATTAAGTCTACCAACATTAACAAGTAGGCAAATGACACTAAAGTTAAGCGCATAATTTATATCAAGGGTAAGCCTATCCTTTAAAATCTTTGAGACCTTCGATGATTTCAGTAATGTCACAAGATATAACTCAAAAAATGTTAACATCTTTCCATCATTCTCTTCAACAGCTCCATTTTTCTTCCGAACAAACTTGAAATGCTCCGGCCAAACAAAGCCTTCTTCAGTTCCATAATATGGGTTATGAAAAACTCTCTTGTCATTTAGAAAAAGTCGAAGTAAAAACTCAAATTGAATCTCACTTCTCCAATATGGCTCTCCATCTTCTTTTTTCAAATGTCTGGTCCTCGAATTTATCAGAAGAGTTTGATTTTGATATCCATGATATTCTTTATATTTTGTTTCTTGTGGTGTTTCTTTTATGAAATATCTTCTTCTTTTTGAAGAGGAAGATGGCTTTTTTAAATGTTCAGGATCGGATTCTGGAACGGATGTAGTCAAAAGATCAGAAATTTTTGGTTGTGTAACGTAAACTTCCATGCCTTCAGAAGAAGAAATTTGTGACTTTTTGGTTGATGGAGAGTCAGAGAATTGGGCATCGTTGTCTTCATCGGTCTTTGTAATATCATTACTTTCCGGATTTAACAAAGATGTTAAAAAAGTAGTGCGTGATACACCCTTTGGAGCAGATGGGGATTTTGTTCCGTTAGGTTCCGTTCTATTAGCTTCAATACTATCATGAACAGGATCAAACGACATTTTTAAATTCTAATCAGCTCTTGGAATCAAACTTTTGATCGATTTTTCATAAAATTAATAGTATGGTAATATGTGATAAGGATGGACGATTGTGGGTTTTAGATGTTTTTTGTACTTCGTCCTCAAATCGAGAATCTTCACTGTTTTTCTCGCGATCGCGTTAAGTGTAAGAACTAATAAATTGTGTAAGGAGGTCTAAGTATATATTTATAGCCATACGGTGTTTCTTTTTCATTTCTACAAACTGTCATGATACTTCAATTTGAATTTTAAATCAAAGAATAGGTTTGCCGATATTTCAGGTAAGTTCATTTATTTTTATACTGATGTATCTGTTTTGGAAAATGTTATAAATGATGAAAAGTAATCATGATTAACAAGTGAAAAGCAGATTCAATTTTTTTCACGCTGAAGTAATAATAGAGGCGTCGACAGTCGCGTCTGCGTAAAGCTGCCCTGCTTTATTTATTCCAAAATGAAACAAATTAGTGATGAATGCAACTTTCCAGCATTCAATCACCGACGAATCAATTGGTTTATAAAAAAGTAATTCGGATATCTCATTTATTGTAATTGATGTAATGTTGACAGAAAAGAATAAGTCTATTCTGAACTTTTCTCATGAAGTCCTGCCAGGGTTAAAGGAAGATTCGGTTTTCTGCCCTGATATTCTCAAATTATACGAAAAAAAAAAAAAAAAAAAAAATTGCATCCTTGCATTCGAGTGGTGAACATGACATTATTCCCATCCATTATATGGAATAATGAAGGTTACTAATTTTTCTTACCAAAAACTTCATATCAAAGCAAAGCAGCAAAAGCGGCAACAGAAAAAAAAATCAATAAAAATTAAAATTATCAGATTCTCTTTCTTGAAATTTGCTGCTTTGTGTGATGTGCGGCTTCACTTGGAGCACCACGTGCCCTCAGATAATAGACTTCAAAAGAAAATATATTCCAACCTTTTTTTCTTTCACATTGCTCCAAACTTTTTTAAAATAAGATAAAATAGCCTGAAATCATTTCGCTTACCATTCTTCATATTGTACTAGCTTTTTCATTCTCGCTGTTACAAGCGACACTATCACACACGAGTACCTCTCGAATATGCTGTTTGGCGTGAAATTACAGAACGAAATATATCCTCCTTGGAAGGATTACTATATCGATTATGAAGGTTTGAAGAAGTTATTGAAGGAGAATGTAGTTTCTAGAGGAAATGAGGACTGGACAGAAAGAGATGAAAAGGCATTTGCTGCAGAATTAGACAGGGAACTAGAAAAGGTGTACACCTTTCAGGTTTCAAAGTATAAGGAATTAGAAACCGAAATTTCCAAATTGGAACTTTTGACAGAACACTACTTAGAGAGTCTTTCAAGAGGAAAACCAGATTCATTTGACTCTCAATCATTTCAAACTAAACTTGAAGAGCTTCTTTCAGAGACAAATGAGTTGGATCATTTTGCCCGTTTGAATTTTACGGGTTTCAACAAAATTGTGAAAAAGCATGACAACTTGAGGAGTGGCTATTCTGTGAAGGCATTACTTAATGTGAGAATGCGGTCACTACCTTTGAATAATATCAGTGAGGATACTTCCCCATATTTGTACAGAATTTCTGTGTTATATGCTTTCTTGAGGAACCAGAATCCGGGAGATAAGAAATTGTCATCCTCACTTTCATCTTCCATTCGAAAGTTGTCTACATCCGGGAAATTATCTTCTACACCAAGTGCTACCGCTGAGGGTGAAGAACACTTTAAGGCATTAAAATTCTGGGTGCATTCTGACAACTTGATGGAGGTAAAGACAGCTATCCTAAGACACCTTCCTATGATGGTTTATGGCGATCGGTCTGGTTCAGAGGATGACGATGAGTATGTTTCCGATCCTATAATAACCGCTTTATACTTTGATGATCGAAATTTTGATTTATACAATCAGAAACTTTTAAAGCAGAAATCTGAGGCTCCTTCTTTACGTATTCGTTGGACCGGAAAATTGCGGGATCGTAATGAAGTCACGATTGAGAAGAAGACATTTAATTATGAGACCGGTGACGAACAAAACGTCCGATTGAATTTGAAGCCAAAATATGTCAACGATTTCATATTCGCGAGTAAGAACAAATCTGAAATTGGTGGTAATACTATTGATGACAATAATAGCGATACCGCAAGTGGCAAAGTTGCAGATCTTTATGAGGACTTAGGATATAAAAGCAATAGAAGAGCTCCACTTACTCTTCAGCGATACATCAGACGCCTTGAAAAGCGGGGTCTACGAAAAGCAGCAATTGACAAGTACGCAAGAAGTTTTAATGATCTACAGGAATTCATTTCTAAAAACGATCTTCAACCTTGTATGCGTTCTATGTACACTCGTACTGCTTTTCAGATGCCAGGTGACGATCGACTAAAGATTACTATTGATTCCGATATTCTCTTTATTAGAGAAGATGCCTTTGATTCGGAAAGACCTGTCAGAAATCCAGATGAGTGGCATAGGGCAGACATTGATTCAAACGTTAAGAATCCTTTTACTATGCTAAGAAAGGGTGAGTACTATAAGTTTCCGTATTCTGCAATGGAAATTAAAATTGCATCGTCAATAATCAATAACCCTAATTCAAAAACAATGCATTGGGTTAAAGACTTGGCGAACGGCCATCTTGCAAAAGAGGTTCCAAACTTTTCCAAATTTATTCAAGGTATTTCATCGCTATTTTTGGAGGATGATAACTTGGAGATACTTCCATTCTGGTTACCTGAATTGGACAGCGATATCAGAAGAGATCCAGAACAGGCATACAATGACTCTAAGAGTAAACAGATCAAACAGCAGCAGCAGTCAGATGTCCTTAAGCAGTTACGTAGAAATTCAGTGGATGCTAGGGCACCCATTGCGAAGAACAAAACATCACATATGGATCAAATATTAGAGGAAGGCGAGGATTTAGATGTTGACGATTCATCGGATGAGGACTCGTCAATCCCTTCAGGAACGACAAGCTCTGGCGGCAATAATCAAGAAAGGAGATTGGAAGCTGTTTTGAATGTCAAACAACACGCTGACGAAGGTATTCATGCACCTCTTCCACGTATGACCAATGAATACGATGGTGAACAGAAGCATCCGATGAAGCTTGCTTCGAGCAAAGATTTTCAACAGAGAAAGAACTTTAAAGAAACATTCATGCCTGTTTTCACCAAGAGTTCGAAACTTGATGAATATGAATCAGAAGATGAAGAGATTAATCTGCCTTCTGGTGTGGTTAAACCAAAACGGTTAATCAGGCAATCGGGTCCTATCAAGGTAGAGGCGAAGGTTTGGCTTGCAAACGAGAGAACGTTTGTTAGATGGTTACATGTGACATCCTTACTTACCGTTTTGACATTCACAATTTTCTCTTCCATTCAGTCAACTCACTTTCCAGAATTGGCAACTGCCACTGCATACATATATTTTGTCTTAACACTGTTTTCTGGTGCATGGGCATATGCGATCTACTCAAAAAGGTTGGAATTAATTAAGCTGAGATCTGGTAGGCACTTAGATGGTATGCTTGGACCACTTGTTTTAGCTGGCGTTTTAGTGGTGTCCTTATGCATAGAATACTATGCTGGTGTTAAGAGATATGCTGAAGCAAATAACTTGTTTGCAATTGATGATATAACTGGCGAGTTTATTTTGGATCAACCAGGTATGAATGTTACAGAGCTTCATCCAATTCTTCAGTGGACTCTACGCAAGATGACCAATATCGTCAATTAAAGATTTGTATGCCTCCATGTATGCTTCTTTTTATCTCCAACGTTTAGATTGCAATGTTGAAATATTATGCATACAATTCAGCGAAGCAGTGTATTGTCTCGATAATATATATTATACATCGTTTATATTACCCAAAAGATGCTTTCTTATGTGGCTTTCTCTTTCTTGGCTAACAAACGTCTGATTCAGGGCTCTTTTTGAAAATGCAATGCGTTCACCTGGATCCTGCGATTCTGTACCAATATTAAAAGCAAACTGTTTGCAATTATGCTTGCCAACCGAATCAACTTGATTTTCGAAGTTTGTCCCATAAGTAGCCATACCCTGTAAAAAAGTATGGAGATTAAAGAGTAAATTCAAATCATCAATTTTATATAGTTGCTCATTATTGAACAACTGTTCTAAATCACTGGTCAAAAGCATCAACCCATACGTAAATTTTAATGCAAGTGTGGTATTCTGAGTGAGGAATAGTGGAAAAATACCGTTCTTTGTGGCCTTGGGGGTAACGAAATCTCGAATGTATGATCTGGAACCCAAGTAGCGAATTGGGTAACGAAGAGTAACCCGAAGATAATGAGCATACAAATTGATGATATATGATATATATCCGGTTAATGCACTTAGTCTCAACATCTGAGCTCTTTGCAACTTCATTAATATGGATAATAACCTGTGACGAGTCGACGAAGGTGGAAATCTGTAACCAAGTAGCTCATAATTCTTTTTCAAAGATGAACCGTTAGGTGTTGATACCCGTTGTATAGGAAATATGTATAGGATGTCTTTTGCAATTCGGGCTTTCTCAATGTTTATATCATTTTCAATCTGATCAAACCCGGAAAGATTATCCCGTAGATCGTTCTCTATGCTATCTATCCTTGACTTGGGATAATATTTTAATAATGGGTTGAAAATGTTATTAATTAAATTTTTCTTTTGATTGATGCTTAATCGCATGCATTCAATTCGTCGTGATAATTCTACATTATAGAGCTGCTTGTTATCTAACGTGCTTTCTAAAGCATCGACACTTGAAAATATAACGTGCCTACTTTCTGGCCTCGCATTTGCACTCCTTGTTGTAAAATGTAACTGATCACATATGGTTTTTTTGATGTTCACAAGATCCTTAACACAGGTCCTTAAATTGTTAAGCTTCATTATCTGGTCGTATGTACAAGTTGTAAGTCTACTCGGATACAACACTTTAGCTTTTTGTTGGCTCCTCTGAATTTGCCTTTTCTGTAAAGTATTTATCACATATTTTGGCACATTAGAGTTTGATGGAATGTAACAACAATTGTCGGAAAATTTTATTGTTAAGAAGTTAGGTTTCTTCCAAAATAGTCTATTTATTTTCTTCAGATCATCTCCTATACATTTCATAAGAGGTAACATAATATGATATTGATTTAGGAAACACCACTTACCTTTGTAATTTATGAACAGATTTAATGATAATGAATTCTCGTTAATTTCATCGAAGCTTACATCTTCCTGAATATTAGTACCTCCGTGAAAGATTCGGCTGATGTAAAAAGGAGAATCAATGTCCATAAATTTATTCAACGTGTAAAACGTATCGAAAAACGTTGTATCCTTTAACTCCTGTAAAATTTTCTGCTTTTTGATTGGGTTCTCCTGATTCAATATATCTTGATCGTTATCTAATACCCTTTCACAATCACATTCCTTTTGCGAAGGTAACACACCATGTACAGTTCCATCTGCGTGGCACTTGTCCAGCTTCATCGATCGTCTGCAAACTGTATCTGAAGTAAGAGACGTATCTTTAGTTTTTTCAGAGGCAAAAGTTATATTCAATATTGAAATTGTCTGTATATGTCGTACTCGCCTAACATTTGGTGCCAGCAAAGTTAGGTTATCCATGAATTCAACATTTGGTGAAGATCTGGAACAATCAAATTGACTGGAAATAGACATGTTAGCCATCCAAACAACAAATATTTGGGCATTCAAATATTCTGATTCAGCGTTTTTATATGTTACAAATTTGAAAATAGCCGCATGTTTAAGTGAAGATATTAATAAACATGAATTGTTGACTCGCAAAGGATAATTTTTGTAGATACACAAAAGCAATTTTTTTTTTTTTTTTTTTTTTTTTTCTGAGGCTATCTTCCTTAAAGGATAAGAAAGGTTTAGTGTCATACATAATTCATCATATTTGATTATATACCAAAATTAATTAATTTGATTAAATAACTAAACTTAAGTAATCGTATTAATGTCGGCGGAAGTATTACAATCATTTTAATGACATTTATAATTACATTAGCCCACTTTTGTGAGGTGCATGGTCCTTCCATGATAATGTGCACCCAAGTGGTGAGCTCACAAGATGTCCCTCATGATCATTATGGAAGCAAAATCTCAGCAGGTCAACTTTGTGAGTCATGCCAATTAAGTATACCATCTAAATTTACAAAAGAAGCAAGAGTTACTGGCAAGCAAAATTCCGAATTAACTTTAAGACCATCATCTCCTCAGACTTCAAAAACGAGTCTGTCAACAGGGAGTGAAAGCTCTAAAGACATGGAACAAGGTGCGGATACATCAAGGATCAAACTAATAGAGCCATCAGCAATTCAGACGAAGTCTATGACTTCGGACTGTATATTTATAAGTACACAATTTCCGACATCACAAGCTAGGTATTCATCGCTAAGGCATATTATAATGAGAGTATTCACTATTGAGACATCTTCGGACATTGATAAACCACTTCTTTTTGGTGATAGAAATACAGGATATTCGATGACTCTTTTATTCAAACTTTATGACAAGACGGCACGGGGATCAGAGAGAAAGTATGCACTTATAGTTACTTCCGATAAAGAAGAGGAAATTTTTCAAAATTATTCTATCATCCTTGTTAATCTCACAGAGATAGTAAAAAAAATATCAAAGAGGGCAGTTCGCAATGATGAGAGACGAGCCAGAATGGACGCAAATAGCAACGAAATATATCTCAGACGCTCAACGAATGTTCCAAAGCCCAAGGGTTTAGCCATAATAATGGATGATGCGTATTTTTTTGTGAGACTTCATCTACTCTTCTCTTTACTATTAGATCAATTAAAATAAATTATCAATATATACCCTAAAGCATAAAATTTTCTATAGCTGAGTTATGCAACACCCGCATCGGAATACTTCCTTAAATCTAAAGTCATCGTTTTAGACGAATTAAGTTCATGCTCTTTATATATTCCGACCAAAGCATCACTTTTTTGAAATAGCTGGCTTTTCAAGCTGATAACAATAAATTGAAATTCTGGACCCGCATGCTCCACAATATACCTAGCAACTCGGTCGACATTTGCATTATCAAGAGCGGAATCAATCTCATCTAGGACAAAAAATGGTGATGGATGGTAAGAATGAACAGCAAAGAGAAGTGCTAAAGCAGCAACCGTCTTTTCACCACCTGAAAGCAGCTCCATATCTCGGAAACGTTTCATTGGTGGCATGGCATGATATCTAATGCCTGCAAGGTATGGTTCCTCGTCGTTTTCCAAGGTTAAATATGCTGAACCACCTAAAGGTGCTATATCTGATTTTGTGAGATCTTTGTAAATAGAGTCTATTCTCTCTGATATATATTTGAAGGCCTCTGTGAATTTGTGATATCTGCAACTCTTGACTTGCTCAAACTCCGAAGCAATATTCTTTTCATGATCTTTCAAGGATAAAAGTTCAGACTCTATTTTTTTAAGCTTGTCCTCTGTTTCTTCCAACCGATCTCGTGCATTCATATTTGGATTTATCAATTCCAACTCATCATGTAACAAGTTGATTTCATCTGTAATTTCCTTCAGAGCTGTAATCTGATCACCCCTCTTATATTTTTGATCCAATTGTCTATAATCGACTTTGATATGGTCGACTATACTTCTAATTTGGAGCATTGTAGCATCGGTATCCTCTCCTTCGATGCGCTCGTTATTATCTAAGGGTATATCTTCGAGAGAACCAGATTTCAAAGGAATTACAACATTTTCCATTCTGCAACTTTTTAGAATGCCAAATTCATCCATTTGGGTTTTCTCCTCGCGTTCCTGCAACGTTTGAATTTTCTTGTTTATATTTGTTAGCTTTAATTTGAGTTCATGAATTATAGACTTTAGTTCACTTGATTGATCAGTTATTTCCTTAATTTTGCTTCTTGTATCTATGTATTCCTCTTCTAGCACTTCTGTTTCACTTTCAAGTTTATCAATTATCTCCTCTAATTCATCCTTAGCTTTCGTCAACCTTTTGGAATCAGCTATCATTTTTTCTCGATCTGAATTTAGCTTTTGAATTCTTCCGTCATATTCCGCTAATCGATCCATCTCAAAATCGAATCTAGCCGTCAATCGCTTTACCTCTTTCTTAAAGCTGACTTGTTCCTTGAGAGAATGATTAATCACCAATCCATATTTTGACTCATATTCTGAGATACTTCCAAAATTATATTTCTCGCAAAATTGACTATAGACTGTAGATTGAATAAGGTTTAGCTCCACTTCTGTCTCCTTGATAGATCTCTCTAACGGTTTTAGTGTGTTCTCAATAGCCTCGTCAATTTTCTTTCGCAAAAGTGACGCTTGTTTTTTCTGCTCTTTTATCTCAGCAGATTTATCCCTAAGTGATCGTTCTAATGTTTCTTGAGAGTCTACTAAATCAGGTATTTCCCTTTCCAATTTATCCAAGGCACTCAGCAAATTTTTATCTAAAAGTTCGCTTGGCTCTTGCCGAGTTAATTCTTCTATTCTGGATTTTAACTCGGCTTTTTCTGTTAGAAGAGAGTTAAGCTCAGCCTTATCCCATCTTTGAGAGCTATTGGAATTTTCTCCAGACGTCATTACACCGGACTCCTGTATTAATGCACCGTCAATTGTAACAACTTTAACCTGTAAATTTCTATCCCAACGTAGAGACGTGGCTGTAGCCAAATCATCACATATTAATGTATTTGCAAAAGCATATTTGATTGCATTTTCAAACGCAGGATCATATTGGACCACGTCCACCACTGGAATTATAGACTTTGAAATATTTCGATAGATAGGACCGTTGAATTTCGCTGTAACAGAATCTAATGGGATAAAAGTAGCAAATCCTGCCCGTTGCTCTTTTAGGTAGTTAACGCATTGAGCTGCCACAGAAATGTTTGAAACGATTAAGGCATCCATATTGCGACCAGCTGCAGTGGAAACAGCAAGGTCATATTTCTTTTGTTTGGGATGACATATATCGCTGAATAATCCGTGAACACCTGGAAACAATCGTTTAAGAGCAGCACAATTCTCACGAAGTTTCTTTTCTTTGGTATTCTCTCGTGCAAGAGATCCCATTTCATTTATTTTTAAAAGGATACTTTTCAACTTTGTGATCGACTCAAATTTTTCGTGCTGTATAGTATCCCTTGAAGAACGAATTGAATTTAACTGATGCCTTTTCTCTCTTATCTGCGAAGTCAATATTTTCACCGTGGATTTCCTATTTCTTAATCTACCGTTAATTTCTGCTTGCTCCGTTTCAAATTCTTGAATTCGAGAGCCATAAGCTTGCAAGCGTGACTCTTGATCTTTAATTTTAAAGGATAGTGAATCCTTATCAGACATCAAAGTTTCTAGCTTTGATTCTGTATGCCCACCCTTCATCAAGAATTCCTCTCTTAGTTTTTCATATTCAAGTGGAGCTTGCGGATCTAATCCATCATTTTTAGATATCTCGATTTTTTCCTTCTTCTGTTTTAAAAAATTATTGTAAGCCTTCTTAATCTTACTCAGCTCTAATTTGATCTGCTTAACCTTCAAATCCTGTCCATCACGTTCAACATTCAATGTTTGTAGCCTACTATCATACTCAGATAATCTTTTTTCAAGTTCCAGAACTTCAGAATCAATCGGAATTAAAGCAATTCGTTTTTGTGATATCATGGATTTATTTGCGTCAACTTTAATATCAATATCTCTGTAATTTATATGATCTCCAGAGTGCATGAAATTTCTAAGTTCCTTTTCTTTGTCTTGAAGTTGGGTTTTGAGTCTCTGAGCACTTATGTTCTCATCGTTTATCTCTTTTAAAACTGCCCTTCTGTCTTTATCGTTAAAAAATAGTTTGGCAATAGCCCTTTTTTTGTTTAATTTAGTAAGAAGTTCCGTCTTCTTATCAAACTCATCTATTTGTCGGCATTGTCTTTTATATCCTCTCAATTCATCCTTGATGGATCTTCTTTTCGTAAGACACAACGCTGTATCAGAATGTGCATTTTGCCTTTCTTCATCTAAGCGATTATAATCAGTTCTTAATTCAACCGATCCACTAATTAATTCAACTAAATTTGTCAACGTTTCGGAAGATTGAGATGCAATTCTGGCAACATCACCTTGAAAAACAAGGAAGTTCTTAGCCTTAATTAGAATATTTTCCTTCTGCAAGACATTAGCATATTGAATTGCAGAAACAGCTTTACCATTGATTTGATATTCGCTTATGCTCTGTGATGTAATCGTTCTTTTTAACTTCAACACGCCGCCATCTGATCTCTCGTAAACAGCCATAACATATGCACTTTCGGGGTCTTCGGATTGGAAATGATCTTCATTCGTTTCATCAAGGCGTCCTCTGTAAATCAAATCTTTTAGTTGACTTGAGCGTAAATGAGAAGATCTGACACCTAATACAAACGAAATGGCGTCCATCATATTTGATTTACCCGATCCATTTGGACCTATAATAGATGTAAAATTCGAAGAGCCAAATCCCACCGAAGCGGTACCTTTATATGACTTGAAGTTATTTATTTCCAAACCAACCAATCGTCCCATATTCTTTATATTATTCTGTACTTGTTAATGGCTCAGATATTAGTGGAATACAGCATAACCTATATATCCTTTAAAGATGATATGTATATAATAATGTTCGGTTGCTTTTTTTTCTGGACAAATAATGTAACGCGTTCCCAAATTATTTTCTTTTCGCGTTTGAAATGATATATGTAGATGCAGGCAACGACGCGACTACTATTTATTTTCCTTACTGTTGTTCATCCTTTTTTTTCATCGCCTCTCTTTCCTCAGGAAAGGAAAAAGAAATTGGATATCATCTACGCTGGGACAAAATATTCCCAAAAAAATTTTTTCATGCATGTGCTGTGTGTATTATGACTAAAAAAACTATTTTATTGGGCTCGAAGCGGGGTTTAAAAAAGCGTAACTACCAAAACTCCTCGAATCCCGCTTGTGAGAAAATAGGGCAGAGTTGATTTTCATTTTTTCACGGATAAAAAATCTCTTGATCTCGTTTGAACAACTTAGGTGTAAAGTCAAAAAGATTATTCCTTGATCCAAGTGCAATATTTGATAGTATTACGCAAACTTATCCAATCATCGTTATAGTTGTGCTCTACTTTTTTTTTTTTTTTTAGCGGCCGGGCCTGTGATTATAATCTCCAACCTGGTTTGGAACTTTCAAACTCTAGAGATTGAACAAGGTATAATTAAACTTTCCATAGTTAGCAAAGAAGAAAATATTGAGTTAACTATTAATGAAGGTTACACAAAAGCTTGAAGGTGCTCATAATGATGAGCGGAGTCCCGCCTCATTTTCATTCGAGTTCTTTACCCCAAAAACATCACAAGGTGTTCAAAATTTATATGATAGGATGGATAGGATGTATAATCTTAATCCGTTATTTATTGATATCACCTGGAATGCTGGAGGACGTTTGGGAACTTTGACCGCTGAGATGGTTAATGTTACAACAACAGTTTTGGGCTTAGAGACATGTATGCATCTAACATGTACCAATATGGGATTAGAGAAAATTGATGCAGCCTTAGACTCCGCATATAAATGTGGTTGCGAAAATATATTGGCTCTTCGTGGAGATCCGCCTTTAGATGGATCTGAGTCAACTGGTGTTTTTCGTTATGCAAAGGACTTAATTAAACACATTAAGTCGAAGTATGGCGATCATTTTTGCATCGGTATCGCTGCTTATCCAGAAGGGCATCCCGAAGAACATGACATTTCGAAAACGATCAAGTATTTAAAGGAGAAGCAAGATGCCGGTGGAGACTTTATTATGACACAAATGTTTTACGATGTTGACATATTCATTGAATGGTGCAAGAAGTGCCGTGCATCAGGTATTACAATTCCAATTATACCTGGAATTATGCCTATATCTACCTATGCTTCATTTCTACGGAGAGCTCAATGGTGTGAAATTCATGTTCCGGATCATTTTTTGAAAAGACTTGAACCAATTAAAGAGGATGATTCAAAGGTTCGTGAGGAAGGTGTTAAATTGGTCGCTGAGATGTGTAGAAAACTCCTAGAGTCAGGTTATATAAACCATCTACATTTTTACACAATGAATCTTGAAAAGTCCACAGTTATGCTGTTGAAACAGTTAGGCTTAGTTTCAAAGCAGCAGGTTGTGGGAATGGACACAAAACCATGGAGGCGTTCTTTAAACCCTACTAGATCAGATGAGAATGTCCGTCCGATTTTTTGGCAGAATAGGAAGTTTTCTTATATACAAAGGACAGCAGATTGGGATGAATTTCCAAATGGAAGATGGGGCGATTCGCGATCTCCAGCGTTCGGATCTATAGAGTTGTGCGATCATGAATTGATTCGACACAGTCCAAAAAAAGCACTTAACTTGTGGGGAACCCCATCCACCATAGGTGAGCTTTCGTCATTGATTATCAAATATCTTCAGGGAAAGTTAAGTTGTTTGCCATGGTCTGATGGTAAAGTAACGAGCGAGATAGATTTAATTAAGGATGCTTTAATTGATTTAAATAGTCGGGGGGTAATCACTATAAACTCGCAACCTTCAATTAACTGCTGTCCCTCTGCAGACAAGGTTCATGGATGGGGTCCGAAGAATGGATTTGTCTATCAGAAGCAATATCTCGAATTTCTGGTTCCTACGACAAGTGTTAACTTTATCACAAACAAAATCAATGAAACCAACAGGGATGCCGGGTACAGCGTCCTGTCATATTATTCGATTAACTCAAGAGGACTACTTTGCAGTAATGTTCAAAGTTCTAGTGCAATTAATGCAGTTACTTGGGGATGCTTCCCAGGTGAAGAAATCACCCAGCCAACGATTGTTGAGAAGATTTCTTTTATTGCGTGGAAAGATGAATTCTTCAGCATTCTGAAAAAATGGATTTCTCTTTTCAAAAAGGATCATGACGTCGAAGGAGGAAAATCCATCGCACTGATTGAAATGTTGATCAGAGATTATACGCTAATGAACATAGTAGATAACGATTACGTTGCAGAACCGAACACTAGAATTTTTTCTGTCCTCAAGGCCACTTTCCCACTAAAGCAATAATAAAAGGGAATCATTTAGAATGTTAAATGTTACGTATAAGGACTTCAACATCAACTGTTAATTATCCTTAATGGCATGCCAGAAAGCGGATTGCTTTCAATTCGACAGACTGAGAAGAAATGTTTATTTAATGACTTATTCAACTATTTTCATGCGCATTCACTTATTTTTCTTTTCGTACGTGCCTTACTACTGCCATTCATGTGCTTGCTTTAAAATATTTCGCACATATGATCTTTTTTACCCGTGAATATTCAACTATGTATTTTATAATCAAGGGCCACTTGCTCAACCCAGGCCCAACCATAAACGTTTTTGCTAGCTTTGAAGAAATGTAATTGAAACATCCGTATTTTTGCACCATGGCGATATTGAATTATTGGAGAAAAAATGTACTTATCTAGCAGGTCTGTACAAAAAGATAGTCATCATATGTTTTATTTTCATCTGCAAAAAGCAGATTATTATAAAAAAGAACGGCCATTCAAAGTTTCACCACTATATCATGAGTTTTCTTCCACCATTTCCATGTAAATAAATTTCCGCCATAGTTCACCAGCCTCCAGTATTATATTTTCAATATCTCTGTTAGATTTCTTCACATAATGATTCTTATGGCCGTTTGCATTTTCTTCGGCTGATACAAACGAGCGAATCTCTGACGTTTTTAAAGATGAAAGACGACTGAACAGCTGAATGATTTCAGATTGATCAAGTTCCATTATAGTAAACTCTTTAGACTTCAGGAATGCCAAAGAAATAAAAACAATTTGAATATGTGGATCAATAACAGAAAATGGCAACTGAATAAATCGTTCTGAAACTCGATCACTTCTATCCTCTAATGATAGGGTAGAAAACGTCGCAGTATGATTATCGCCAACAGAAACTTGATTCAACAGCGTAATTAATGAGGATGATTTTCGAGAACCACGCGAACGTCGACCTTTGCCACTTGATAGCGTACTCATATCTTGATGACCGTTATTTATAACAGAATCATCAGCATTCAGATACCAAAAAAGATCTGGACCTAGAAGAGCAATCTGATCATCTGTTAGATTATTAAGGTATGGTATATCTCTTTCAAAATGATGACAATTTATTCGAAAACCAAGAAGCATATCCCATGTTCTTCCACGATCATAACGCGACCACTCTTTTGATCCGCAGTATTTCAGCCACCATAATATCCAATCACCTTTCAAACAATCTTCATCTGAAAGATAGCTGTATAATTCCGGCATAAGTTTTCTCATCCCAAAAAAAAAGAAGGAGACACGATCCTCTATAGTTCCCCCAAATTTTGGAAGTTCCTCCAACTTCTGATTTGATTTTCGGTTCTTATTCTGACTGTAACCCTGGAATTCTATTCCAGTAGATGTTGGACGCCCTCTTTCAGATGGATCTGGAGAATGAAGAATTACCAAAACAAGTCTTTCGAATATTTCAGAAAAGCTCATGGGTCTGAAAGGGTCCTTTGGTACATCACCGCTAATCTGAGAGGAATTAGTACCATCTGATGTTAAGCTTGCATTTCCTAAGCTCGAAATGGACCTCGGAGACCCGGATATCACTGGTGTAGTTTCCATGGTTGATGAATTGCTTGAGTACTCTTTATTGTACGATTCACAGCGTTCGAAGTAGCTATCGTTAACATTTCGTAATTTTGTACCGTTTTTTGCAATATCATCACGACCACAAAGGACAAATTCAGAGCCAATTAAAGGAGGCACCCACTCCGCTAATCCAAACGCAATCCATGTAAGACCAGAACTGTACTTCAAAATTGAACCCCATTTATTTAGAAATTTTAGAATGGCGTGTTTTATCGTAGAAAATATCTTTTCCTGTAACTGGTACAGTTCTTTTATTTCCGGAGTCATTTTAGCAGATTTAAATTTTTCAGAATTCCGCACATACTTCTTCATATCAAAATCTATTTCCTTTGAAATGTCAGCACTCTTACCTGTATCCTTCGTGTTTGTTTTCTCTCCACTTTCATCCTCACTATCATTCAAGCAAAACGACGAAGAATCAAATCTTACGTTTCGACCATTTAAATTTGTCCCTTGATTACTGCCTTCCTTTTTATTATCTTTGTTATCGCTGTGATATTCTTCTTCCTCCTTTTCTTCATCGGCTTCATTGTCTTCGTCGTCTTCGTCGTCTTCGTCGAAATCTGGTTCTATATATGGATGTTGAACATATGGATGATATTTTAATAAAACCGGCCATATTTTGTATCTCAAAGACGGTGGGAGGCCTCTTTGACGAGCCAGCATAGCTAATCCTGAAATATTTCTTTGCTCATATAAATCTTCACACAATTCCAAAAGTTCCGGAACTTCCGATACCGGTGGCCTACCTTTGTATTTGGGCATCCTATGTCCAGGTGCACCGTCTATTTCTGAGCTGATATTAGAATTTGATTTTTGAAGTGGAGATACGTCAAGTTCCTCAGGTGATGAAGCCTGCCCCAATGTGCAAGGAGAAGAGTTGACATTCGACAAGGTTACCTGTTCTGATAATGAAGTCATATTGAATTAATGATCACGTAAACCTTGGTCTATGTGCAATGTAAATTGGTTAACACAGACAATTCAATATTTGCCCTAGAATATTTCTTATGAAAGGAGCGTATTTTCCTAATGACAGAATTCAAGTTCCTAGTTCATACTCAAACAAATTTATATGCAAATAAAACAATATTGGGGAATTTATATATTAAAATACAATGTTGAATAGTCCAATGCCTTAAATAAAGATAGACTCCAATATTTGATGCCTAAGCATAGAAACTGAAGAGTTTTGAGAAACGATATAAATCGTCCGATCTCTGGAAATTGAAGACTAAGGTCCAAGGACATGATTAAATAAAAAAAAATAAAAACTGGGGGGAGGAACAGTCTCAAGACGCTAAGGTTTTAAACAATGCCGATGCAAAGGAAAAATTTTCCCTTTATCAATTTTTTTTGTTTTTTCTCAGAGAGCCCCTACCCACACGTCCTTTACTCATTAAGGGGTAACCAAATTATTATGCAAGCAGAATCTCGCAATACGTATTTTAACTTCTCTTTCATCTCTGGCAGCATTGCAAGAAATATATATAGTAATAGTTGAACACATTAATGAGGAATCAGCTACATGTGATTCCAAAAAAAATTAAAAAGGAAAGTTTAAGTGCTATTTAGTCAATAAATGAACAAGCAAGCTGGCATTCTCTGATGCATTTATCACCAGGGTTCAAAGAAAAGCTAATAAAATCATTTAAGCTTCGAATATATGGAACAAGTGTAGACTACTAAAACTGAATACGTTTTTTAATTGTCGTGTGCATGTAAGGGAAATACCTTTTTTTTTAGAATTACATAAATGGACCGGAAGTGTAGTCATTTTGGTCGCCCTCACCATCGCGGGATTCACCAAAAGCCTCAGAAAAAAAAAATAACAAATACTTTTTATTTTATGGATTTCCTCTCCGATTCCCCCGAAATCCGGACCAAATCTCAAATTACGGAGTAGTCTGTCAGTTAGTTTTGTCAATCGAGGAAAGGAGAAAAAAAACTGTTTTTTGAAGCCCTAACATTACATTAGCATCCTTACACGTGATTCCTTCTAACTTTTTCCCTTTCTTCTTTTTTTATTGAGCTGAGCAAAAATTAGTTTCATTTTCAAAACTTAAAACCTATTTTTATTAGCAAAAGGAAAGGTAAGAAATGGTTTGATATTATAGGATTTTATAACAGAGATGATTTGTTCACTTTCGGGAGAACCAACAATTCACCCTGCTCTTTCACTTAAGTCTAAGAAGGTATTCGATAAGAAGCTTATACGGGAATATGTCCAGCAAAATGGTAAGGATCCTATGACAGGTGAATCGATGACTTTATCGGACATTATTCCTATCGAAATATCTGCTTCCGATATTATTAAAGGCCCTAGAAAATCAAATCAGGATTCAATACCTTCAATGCTTGCAATGTTTCAAAATGAATGGGACGCTTTAACTTTGGAATTATTTGACCTTCGCAAGCAGGTTACAGAGCTAAAAAAAGAGCTAAGCTTAGCATTATATCGTCAAGATGCAGCTGTTAATGTTGCAACTGCGGCTATTAAAGAAAAGAATGAGGCTCGGAAGGCTTTACAGCAACTAGCAATGAATATTGGCTCCGGTAATGATACCATAATACAGAACTCCGTAAAGGAAAAGAGCGAAATTCCCTCAGAACTTAACGAGGAACATATTTCATCAATAAAAAGGGAACAAAACAATCTATTTATGCTACACAAATCGCATAAGTTAAAGCCCCCTTTTACATTAAATATATCCGCTGAACTTTCTTTTCTCGCGAGATCGAGTTTTCCTGTTTCTTCTTCAACTCATCTTTTTTCTTACAACGAGAACGATAACTCTCTGTTACTATTATCTAATAAGGATAAGAGTGGTATTATTCTGTCTTTAAATGAAGAAAAGTCTGGCCTCAGAAGTACGGTGCATTTCGTTTCACCAGATGCAACTAACATAGTTGGTGTTGCTTATTTAAGTAACAAATCATCAGGTACATCTGAATCCGCTATTTTAGTGTATGATAATACCATCGCTAAAATTTCTAAGAGTGACGGCAGTATACACAAATTTTTATCTCTTTCGGAAAATATCATAGCTATTGCTGTCCACCCAAGTCTACCGGTTTTGATTTCTATCGCACAGAAGTGTTTCTACATTTACTATGAAAAAGAATTGATCTATCGATCATCGAATCTTTCAAACTCTGCCTACAAATGTGTCGCCTTACATAATGACGGAGTATTAGCTGCTTTTGGTAAGGCAGATGCTTCTGTGGAAATATTTGATATTTGCGAACATAGATCTCTGTTGACAATTATGCCTCCAGTTCCATCTGAGAAGGTTAGCCAACTTTATTTTGCATTAAATGGCTACTGGCTTTTGATTAAATATGGAAAGTCTCTTGTTGGTATTTATGATCTGAGAAAAGGCAAGTTTGAATTTTTGCTTCATTTTCCGGCAAATTCCCCGTCCACTCCCGTTGCGATGGATCCCTCATCCCGAATATTAATATTAGGTCCTTGTTACGCTATATATGAAAAGAAGACAAAGCAGTGGTCTCTTCCAAAAAGTTTGTCCAACCTCGATGAAACGAATGGTCAGCATTCCTCGTTGATTTTCACCGGGATATCTGGAGGCTGTTATTCGGTTATTATTATTTCCGGGAAAAAATTGATACCGGGACAATTATCCTTGGATAAATGAAATGAGGTCGACATTTAGTTGTGTTGTGTACGTGCATTTATATATAATGTGCACGATTGTGTGTGTAATTTTATTCAGATAAGGAATAGCCTTATGAATTGTAATAGAAAGAATCGTGATTTTTTAACTATATCTAATATAGTTAAGTAAATTATTGTGCTACTGAATGCCAAGAACGAGTTGAATGCAGAAATAGAAATTTAAGGATCCGAAAAAATTGTGAAAAAAGTTTCGTGTGCGTGAAGTGAAAAGCCATACGTACGATAATACTCTGTGCTTTTCCTTGGAAGGGTCACTACTGATTCCAATCAAATATCCTCTAGCAAAAGGTCTACATTGAAGTAGAATTATCACTAAATATATATAGCGTTTATCCTGAATTTTTGTACTGGGTTGCACGTACGATAAGCTGGTTTTAAGGCAAATAGAAGGTGGTAATAACGAAAGAAGCAAGGCGGTACGTGAAAAAGTTGTTTATCGGAATACCGGAGGGAGGCTTTCTGTTGCTTGAAAGTTATGTTTGGGATAAAAAAGGGTATCAGGCATCTCAAGAATATTCCTAGGATATCGATTAATAAATATTCGTATTGCGAAAATTTAATAAAGGATGCAACTGATGGCAACAACATTGGCCCGACGAGTTTGGAACTCAACGAACTTTCGCATCTCTCGTTTCGCCCGAAATGTTTATTGATAATAAGTAAGAGACTTGCGAAACGGCTGGAAAGCAGGAATTCAGTTCAAGTGTTAAAGTGTCTAACGGTAATTTACTTCTTACTTCAGGCAGGCTCCGGGGAATTCATCAAATGGGCGAATACGCAGAAATATCTTGTTCGAAGCTTGCTGGAATATCAGGCTAACGCAAAAAAAAATGAAAAGAAATTAAATCTAAGCTCAAATATTAGGGAAAAGGCAAGAGAAGTATCGAGGCTTCTTGATAATAAAGACATTTTGTTGGCGAAAAGAGAAGAATTCAAACATATAAGGCTTAGTATGAAATTGCCAACACCTAGATCATCTTTAGATGCTCCACCTTCACAATCATTACTATCGCCGAATAGCATCTCAGAGTCCGGAGTTTTTGATAAGTTTTATAAAAGGAGAGCACGTTCGTTGGACATTAACAGCAGGCATGACATCCTTCAAAATATTGAGAACGCTTATGGTCAAAACAGTGAGAATATGTCTGCGCTCAGCGCCAGTCATTACCCAAAATTCTCTCGAAATCTGAAGAGACCAGAACTGGGTAATATTTTAGAAATAGATGAGGATGAAAGCACCCAAAAATTCACTTAAACGCACTGTATAATAACGATAATTACGATAATTACGATAATAACAATAATAATAATAATAAGGATAGTTACACTCGTGGTAAGGATAGTTCGACTACGAAGATCACAATTGTGCAACATATAAGACAGCAACCAAGCATTGTCCAAGAATAATGATAATCGAAAGTCTGTCGTTATGATGATAATATCAATTAGGAAAGGAAGCAGATCGAGCCTGTATAATAATTGTCCGGAAAGTATTAGTTGGCTTCCGTCTTCACCATTTCGAATAACTTTCTGTGCCAATTATACTGGTATTATAAATCCTGAGGTGGCATATAATCGCTTCATATAATTATTTTTCAGTTGCCCATTTTGGGTTTCGTCGTATCCCCAATGCAAATGTGACTTTCCAAATAGTGTCCGGTGATTTAAGTGCTGGTTTATTCGCGACCAACTTGCGCATATTTTTTTAGTGATATTCTGGCTATTTTTTTGCATGACATTGACAGCGGAATGCTTAACACCGAATGCGGCTGTGCCCAAAAAAAAATTAAAAAAATACTGAGTAAAAAATAGACTATCATATCATCATCTATCAACAAAACAAAAAAGTTGTTGACTGTGTTGCCTGTGTATGAGAAATATGGGATGACTATCAGGAACCAAATTTTGCAAGGTTGTTCTTAGAAGCATTTTTGATGTTTTCAGAAATAGTGCAACTGTACGGTACAAAATTTCTGCTTCGCTCAATCTTTGACCCCTCGAGAATCCTAAAGCCTTCTTAGAATATTGATTGATGAGGTAAAAAAGATAACGCCATCCACACAATGCTGATTTAGAATTTCCTAGAAATGGCTGGAATTAATTTTCGATGGTATTGTATTCTTCTTTGACCTATTAGGGAAACGTTCCTTTTTGCCCTCATAATATTTTTGTTATTTTTTTCTGTTTCGGCCACTGCAAATAAATACTTCACTTTTTGCAGATGTAGAAGGAAACCGCTTAATTTCGTGTAATAATATGACCTTCATCGAACTTGAAATTTTGTTTATTATTTAATAAATACATAATCTTACCATATCTGTAAGAAATTTTGGAGTTATACATCGAATTTGGGGAATAGCATAATGCAAATTTTTGTTAAGACATTGACAGGAAAGACGATCACACTAGAAGTTGAGTCTTCGGACACGATCGATAATGTTAAGCAAAAGATTCAGGACAAGGAAGGTATTCCTCCGGATCAACAGAGATTAATTTTTGCGGGTAAGCAATTAGAAGACGGAAGGACA